>Ga0126342_10018502_pt1 | contig 11936 bp, 10 predicted proteins | sample Cyp1metagenome_FD_92528 | JGI IMG/M metagenome (GOLD analysis project Ga0126342, IMG submission 92528) | Coral microbial communities from Lord Howe Island, Old Settlement Bay, Australia - Cyphastrea 1 metagenome | ecosystem: Host-associated > Invertebrates > Cnidaria > Coral ... | reverse complement strand
TATATATATATATATGTATATATATATATATATATATATATATATATATATATATATGCATATATATATATATATATGTATATATATATATGTGTAGATATGTATGTATATGTGTATCTAAACATGTATATATATATATATATGTATGTATGCGTATATATATATATGTACATATGTGTATATATATGTATATGTATATATAAATGTGTATATATATATGTATGTGGTATGTGTATATATATATATATATGTATGTGTATATATATATGCGTATATATATATATGAATATGTAAATATGTATATTGGAAGTAGATACATGGCACATGCATATATGTATATATATATACATGACTATAGGTAGCTCGTAGGTACTTTGAGGGAGTATGTGTGCTACATAGGTCGCTTAAAAGGTAGCATGTACCTAGTAAATGCGAGGCTGGTACGAGTAGTCAGAATCGCTGCAAAGACCTAGCAAATACGAGGCTGGCTGGACCTCAGAAATGCTGCCAATAGCTTGCAAATAGAAGGGAAGGGGGTGTTACCTGGGGACCCATACCATTGGTGGGGGGGTAGGAACACGGAACACGAGACCATATATACGTATAATCATATACCCTCTGGTGATTTAACATAGCTATTGAAAATGGCCCATTTAGTTCGTTAATTTACCGAACTTAAAGATTGTGACTTTCCATAGTTTTTGGTATGTCTACCACAGGGTAATTATATACATATGATATATGATACATCCCTTTATGGTGCAGCAAGTCTATGGCAAGAAATTTCTAGATGAGTTTGCTCAACATATCCGATAGAAACGAGCATTGAATACACCAAAAAGAGACAAGTATAATAAATCACCATATATATTAGTCAAATAATAAATCACCAATAATGAGTGTTTATAAACCATCAATTAGTGTTTAATCACCAGTAATTAGTCAGTTTATCCTATTAAACCACCATTAATTTTTGTCATGTAATAAATCACCATATTATAGTCAAGTAATACATCATCATTAATTCGTAGGATTTTACTGTTCTATTGTTTTACTTGCCATAAACTGGCCTGTGTTGGTTCCTCGCCTGCACTGGCAGTCGTGGCGACGCTGGTTCCAAAGGTTGAAGCTCAAGGTCTAGGTCAGGCCTCAACGTTGTGGCTGTTGTTTGAACGAAAAATATGGATTTTGCCTGGGAGCAATTGGTCAACGTTAGTAATTAAGTAATTAGTTATAATTAGTTGGTATTTGATTAGATCTGTTTTTTTTTTGTTTCTATCATATTCTCTTGTAGCCAGGTTCGTAAAATAGCGTCTGAAGATTCGGACAAGACTTAAGGTCAGCCTTCGCTTCAGACCATCGATGGAGTCCTATGCCGATTGGTGGCTCCAAAAAACTTGGTGGAATGATTGTTGAAGTTGATTTTTTTTTAAAAAAAAACTATGGTTTATGGTAGATATAGCTATAACTGGCTATAACTATAGTCATGGGCTTTTAACCAACATTCACATAATGTTTGGGAAAAATCCTGAAGAAAAAAAATGTCAAATCTAACATCCTCTGTTCAAACAGGTGGTTGAGTAATGGTTAAATGGCTGATGCTTCAATGATTAAATGGCTGATTATTTAACAATTATTTAACAATTAGTTAAGCATTATTCAACCATTAGCTAACCATTATTTAACCATTAATAATTATATCTAGGTAAGTTACAATAGTTCACTAACCTGAATATAAAAAATAGTTTAATAATGGTTAAATAATGGTAATGGTGATTGAACAATGGGAACCATGATATATATTTGATCACGACCGAACCCTGTTCTCCCGAAACCTGTAATCGTCATGGTTTATTTTAGGGAATTCATGATAATCATCCCCATTCACGGCCCAACATTTCAGGTTAGTGAATTATTAGTCCATTTACCCAGATATATGGGGATGTATCAAAACCAATCTTGCTATATTTGGGGGGATGAACATCCATTTACCAGTTATTTGGGGCTCACTAGGGTACCAAGGTTTTGACTCATACCCATATCATAGTTTCCATTGTTTAATGGCCACACAATGGGGATAACTATTCCATTTTTTAAGCGTCTATAATGCAAAAGCACCATTTTGGGACTGAAAATCTCCGGTGGTCACCAAAATGGTGATAGTATACCCTATTATTGCCCTCTGGTTATTCAACGTAGCCATGGAATTCCTCATCATGTTCAATAGGTAAATGATCATGTTTATCATCTATAAACGGGTCATTTTCCATAGCTATGTTAAATAACCAGAGGGTAACTATTATTGATACTACACAATAATGATTATCACATGTTCTCACCCAAGGTCACTCTCAAAAAAAGGTCACTCCTTCGGAGCTTGGAGCTTGGTGATGTCATCTTGACACATGAGCAGAGTTCAACATTAAACCACTAAGTATCCACTGAAGTTCGGTAATTGCTATGCTTCGGAGCCCTTACACCCGCTAATGAATGATATTAAAAGGGATATTTTTGGAACATCACCATTAAAATTAATGGCTGAATCGAAGTAAATGGGCCATGGCTGAAACGAAGCTATGTTAATCTACCATGGCTGCCAGAGGTTGTGCCCAGATATGATGATTTCGATTTCCCCATTTTTTGAGGCCCAGTTCGGGGATTTTTCTTGTTCAACACCACCCCCCCGGTTTTTTTTGGGCCCGGGCAACTCGTCCGTGCGCATGATGCGTCGTCCTAATAGGGAGTTGCCAGCCAAAGCTGCTACTCCGCCTGAGAGATTGATGATTTTGTTTTTTTGTTTGTTCGTTCGTTCGTTCGTTCCTTTGTTTGTTTGTTTGTTTGTTTGTGTGTGTGTGTTTTTCATATGCTTAACTCAATTCAGAAACAATGATTCTTGCTCGCAAATCTAGATGTCCCTTGTTACAGTAGATCTTGTTAGTATATATATATGTCCCTTGGGTACGCAAAGCATCTTGAAATATGTACCCCATCACCAGATAGCAAGGTACCGAAGGGATCCGAGGGGAACAACTGAATGAACAGGTCTGGGAAACCGGAACCAAAATGAACCATGTGTGGGCGCCGGAACCCGAAATTCTGATAAATGTGGTCCTTTACAGGCATCAACATGAATCAAACAGTTTTTGATTCAAGATGAACCCTGATTTTGGTTACAAAGGACGGAAAAGTACGGAGAAACTGAAATAGGATTGAAATAGGCTTGCCACTCGGCCCATCGTCTTGTCCCCAAGTCTGGTTTGCTTTGACAACAAAAAGGCAGTTCTGTGTCACAGTCATGACAAACTCCCAATCGCGCAAGTAGAAAACCGTCGAGGATTGTACACATTAAATCACATTAATATAAAAGTGCAACGACAAGGTGCGTGAGACCCATTCAAAAAAAGAATGCTTAGTCGGCATGCTGAAATCTTGTTCGAAAAGGAACTTTTATCCCCATGTTATCCCATTTTCATGGTAAAAGACGTTTGAAATCTAAACATTGAAATGAACATGGGGTATATAATATGTATATATTAATATATTATATTATATTATTCCATAGATATTAATAGCCTTAAAAGTTCCTTTTCTTTGTTTCTGGGATGGGATCCATGGCATGGGATCCATCCCGCCGGTCGTACCTACGAGGTGCACAACACCGCTACCAGCGCAGTCGTGATACCGCACCTCCTGGGACCATCCCATCGGAACGAAACGCATGGAACGACGCATGGAACGACGCATGGCGAGAAGAAAAACCATGGGATACCCTCTGGTTATGTCAACAGTTTGCTATTGAAAATGGTTCATGTATAGTGGAATTACCCATTAAAAATAGTGATTTTCCCATTGTTATGTTAGTTTACCAGAGGGCACCATGGGACCACGGGACCAATATGCAGCTCTGTGAGTTGACCAAGTCTCCAATCTTGGTTCGATGGCTGTGAGAAGTTTTCAGAAGCGAAAACTGAGAATATCAAGGCATCACACATCATTGAGGGGCTAGAACATATATTGTAGATATATACAGTAATGATATACTGGTTGGTGGTTTTAACCTACCCCTCTGAAAAATATATAAAAATATGACTTCGTCAGTTGGGATTATGACATTCCCAACTGAACGGAAAAATAATCCAAATGTTCCAACCACCAACCAGTAATTAAATGATGGTATGGAAATTGAAAAATACCATAAACAAATACCGTAAAATACCATAAAATACTCCAAGAACATGTGGCCACTGATGAAAGCTCTCTGTTCGCCAGAAAACAATCCATTAAGATGCCATGATGTCCGATGACATGTTGAGGAAGATTCTCCATGTATATCTATGGCAATCAAATGCAATTCAAATATATTTACAAACCTTCTATTTATATATACATCTACTAATATATATATATATATATTATATATAATAGTATATATATATTATAATATATATATATATATATTATATAATATAATAATATAATATAATAATATATATATATATTGTATAACCATGTTGTATGTACTCATTCCAGATACTTCCCGCCAACAATAAGATTGGTGAAGGTCACGCCTGATGCACGGCATTCACGAAGAAAGGACGCAGAAGACCTGGACGATTCAGTCGTGTCTAGCAGAGATTCAGCTGGTGATGCTACAGGATGAGGCCCCAGTTCGTCAGCTAAGTTGGTACAAATAACATCAAATAACTAACCATAGTGTATGGTACGCAAATAACATCAAATAACTATATTTGGATGGGGTTTTCTCAACCAACTTATAACATCTTATACGGCCCCATCCTATGGGGAACAACCCAAAATGACGATTTTTTTCATACGATTTCACGATCAAAAATGATGGTATGATGGGGATATATTGGAATATCATGTGCTTACCCATTGGAATATTCCCCTCTGATCAACAGATTGCTGACTGGAAGCCATGGCCCGTTTAGTTCGATAACTTAGCCATTTTTTCATGGTGATGCTCCATAGCCATGTTAGATTACCAGCAGGTAATCCACAAGTTAATGCATGTACATCACCATTTTATAAAAGAAACCAGCCACATGAAACTGGTTGGTGGTATACCTACCCCTCTGAAAAATATGAGTTCGTGAGTTGGGATGATGAAATTCCCAACTGAATGGAAAGTCATAAAATTCATGTTCCAAACCACCAACGAGGAAAGTGTATAGACCAAGAATAGGTATGGTGATATCAACATCGCCACAGCTGGAGAATCAACTATGGCGATGGCAATGTTCTGAAACATTTCTGGGTGGAAAAAGATGGAAAAATCATCTGTAAATGGACATGACAACTGGATGTTAACTGGATGTTTCCCAATATTGCTGGAGCACTGGAGCACATAACTCTAAAACCCAACATCAGAAGGACAAACCCGTGAAAGCCAACATCGGTTAGACGACCAACTCCTTGGTACTTTGCCACAGATCTGTCGGTACTTTTGCCACTGTGTCAATGAGGGCAAAACATCATCGCACACGTGTGGATGGATGTAAGAATTTCTGGCTAAATCAGAAAGAAACGTTTTTCAAAGCTTGGAGGTCCTGAAAAAAGTGTGCATGGCAATCTGACATGGCAAAAGAAGTTCAGAGAATTACCCAATGTTCGTAGATAATTTTTGTTGGAACTTCCAGCAAACCCCAAATGACAAGTCCAATCAATCTCTGACGTGAAATTTCAAGAGGCCCATCCTGTACAACAGAGCATGCTTGAGGTTATACCACCAGGTTGAATCTGGCTAAAACAATATCATAATCACCACCCAATATGGGCATCCTTTATCAACCAATTATTCATGTTCATGAAAAATCCTCAATCGCAAATGCTCATCACAACAGCCCCTGGATCCACAGGCTGCTGGGGGTGTTCAAATCCCTGCCTCTTTAGCCTCTTGGAATGTCTAGGGCAAACTTATAAGCGGTTTATCATCCCTATCCATAGACAGTAATCTTTATGTCTCTGTCATCTATGGTTGATGTAAATACACCCACAAACGCCCTGCGAGTTTATATCATCTTCATATCAACCATGGTCATGATCATTTCATATCTGTCATATTTTTCTTAGCCCTGCTTGCCTCCAGTAATGAACAGAAAAATATGGAAGCACCAACATTTCTGGATCATGTTCGTAACATTTTCCCGTGGATTGTCCATATCTATGCTGCTTGCATTATACCGACACTGTATCCCCACTATCTCCAGTATACCCGCATTATACTATAACCCCATTGGTCAATATGCATATGAATATTGAATTTTAACGCGATCAGCGTGTTTCAAATAGATATGCACCTGTAATTATATATACCTTCTGGCAATTTGACATGAACACCGTTTTTCAGCGGTAAATTATCGATGTGTTTAAACATGTTTAAACGGTCATTTTCTGCAAACTGGTAGTGTGGAGGATATATCCATTGTCCATCTGAACAATGTTCAAAATCCGAAATGACGTCCCTAAAAATACTGGTTTTCCGAAAGGAATTCCCATGGGATTTCTCATAATGAAATCTGAGCATCTGCAATAGTCATTTGATAGCATAATCCCACATAGTCATCAACCATTTATGATGTCTCACCTATTATACCTATATTCCCATCTTTTGATGGTTAAATCCCATTTAAAAACAAATCCCTGCGAATGATGCTTGAAAGCATCAAGAGCTTTTGAACCTCCCCTGGCACTGCCCGCAGAACGGAACAACTCGGAACTTTCAAAGGCCATTTCAGGAACCCAAATTGGAGGTACCTACCATATATATATATATCCTATTTTTTTAGGGCTAAATTTCAGGGGATATACCCCCAAGTTCTATGGCCAAAAATATGGCACTGGCTTTTTGTACCTCCATTATCCCATTTTCACATCCCCATGAATTTTCCATCAGTAGCTCCATGAATTAGGATCCTGGAATTGATTCCGATTCCTGCTGTTTGCTTACTGTACTATAATTATAGTTATCCCATATGATCCCTGTATTATCCCATATTATCCTTAATTACCCCCATGAATTACAGTTACCATAATAGTTATCCCATTATTATCCCATATTATCCTTAGTTACTGTACTATAATTATCTGGTTGGTGGTTTTAACCATATTGAAAAATATTAGTCAATGGGAAGGATTATCCCATATAGAAAATAGAAAATGTTTAAAACCACCAACCAGTTATAGTTACCCCCCATTACCCTCTGGTAAACTAACATAGCTATTGAAAATGGCCATTTATAGTGGATTTTCCCATTAAAAATGGTGATTTTCCATAGCTATGTTAAATTACCAGAGGGTACCCCCCATTAAAATTTAGGATCCTGAAGATCTCCCAAACTTCAGTCGGCACCTCCTGAACCCCAGACTGCTTCAGCTACGGGCGGGAAGATCAAACCAGCCATCAGAGCTGCATGGGTCAGGTATCCTTAGCAGGCTGCGTGCGATCTGTTGGGAAAACGTTGTTGAGAAAACGTTAAGACAAGAACAGATTATCATATATTTTTTGAAATCAAATGAATTCAAATGAGGTTTTTTCCAGTTTCATTGATGTTAGGGATGGATTTTGGAAATATGTTGAAGATATTGGAGATGAAATATGAAAAAATACGGATGCACAACTTGATATAACTTTGCGATCTCCATCATTCACCAAGGTGAAACCAGATTATCATGGGATAGGTGCCTACAATCTATCCAGCATTTCAACATATTTCACAAGTGATGTTACGGTGAGCTTGTTCCAAACATCCAAACAAATGGTGTCACGCTGAGGAAACTCATGGTGTATCCACAGCTGGATTTGGTAAAGCTAAGCACATACGCAAATTACAATGTGGTGCCCTGTCAGTTTTGTTTGTTGGTTTCTAAATCCATTAACTAGTTCGATATATCTACCATAAGTCCTAGTTAAATTAGAGTTATGAACCAAGTTGACTATCTTAGGGGCACCACCTTGTAGAAATATTTAAAATCATTGCGCGGTGTCTACAGTACATTCGATCTGGTGTAACAATTGGACTCACAACGTTGTTGAGATCGGCTATATCCTATGCAATTTTTCCTCCTGGCTATGTCTTCATGTATGGTTTTGCTGGATGTGTTCCCTTTAAGTAATACCATCTTCGCTGGCTTAGCTTACGCAAATGCATTTTTTTATTAATTACTAATGTTAGATACCGACCCCCAAAAAAACATCAAGTTTGGTTGGTGAGCCATGTAATTGTGGCAAACAACTTGCGAATAACTAAGCAATTAGCTACCAATTGCCCCGGGTTGACCCTCTCTTTGTTATTGAGCCATGATTGGTTTCTATCGGCTGTCCATATCTTTCTTTTGCTGGCCATGGCACGGCCAATCTTGGATACGATGCAAAACAACACATTTCTTTGAGCTGGTGGGGATTCATATGAGTTCATATCCCCAATAAAGGTACCCATTGAATCATATCCATAATAAAAAGTGATATCTCTGACTGTGTATATGTGTATGTATATATATATATATGTATACTGTATAAAGTATATAGATATACCTGATATACCCAGGTAGAAACTGATACTTCGTACCTTTAACTTGATTATGCCAGGGCACCGATGATGTGCGTGCGCTCTGCCATGGATCCAGAACAAATGGTCACGCAAGTGGCGCAAAACGCCCAGTGGTACAACAAGTCCGAATACCTGTTGCGGGATGTGCATTTCAGGGCACAGAAAAAATCTCATGGCTGATATGGACGTCCGCTGGTGTTAGTGTTAACAAAAAAGGGATCATATAATATCATATAAGAATACACTATACATATCTACGCATTTTCATTGGCTGTACATTAACAGTCCATGGGATATTCGTAGAGTATGATCTCGGCCCCAAATGGCCTGCTGAAAGCAAGGTCCGAAAAATCTGGGGCTCTTGAGTCGCCTTCCGTCAATTCTCCAACGGGATTGTCCCAAAATCTAGCGACCAGGTGACCAGCCAAACCGAAAAGGGTCATCAAAATCCATCCAAATCCTCTGTTATCCTAAAAATAACCCTAGGCATGTAGTCACTGTGGTCGCTGGATGGATATCTTGTAAGCAGCACAATTTACGGCACAACTGCGATGTGTCCCATGCTGATACGGATTATATAATAGGGTAGCTAGATATTTCTTTTGTTTTCCAATGCTCGCATTTATTGATCTTATATACCCTCTATTGTAAGTACAAGTGACTGCCCAATAATGTCACTGTGATATCACTGTGTATAATGCACGCATGTTTGAGAGTTTTTGAAGGGTACAGTAGTGGGTAATGACCAAGAGCATAAAACCAAGAATAGGAGTGTCACCAACAATGCGCATGTGGGGAATGGGGGTTGAGGATGGCATCCTATACCTGGTGGGCACTGCGCCCTAGATGGTGTTTCCACATCACCTTTTGTAGATATGACAGTAATTACCAACAAAGGTTGGTCTTTGAACTAATTCCATAATCCAGGTGGTAATAGAAACTACTTGTCGGCGTGACAGGACCAGACTTGAACAAACACAATGAGTGCCATGCAATTGCAAACCATGGCGACAGATTGAAAGACTTTACCAATACTGCAGAAGTCGTAATCATATGCCTGAAATGTGTATAAATATAAGTATATATACTTACATCAATGTATATGATATTATATATACACATAGTTATATCTATTGATCATGCCATAATTCAATCATATATCATACATATATATATATATATATATGCTGCATAATATTATATTATAATATATTATAATATGTATACACTCATATCACCCCAAGCGCCAGGTGGCATGGTCTCTTTGTTGGCGTCCAAGACCAGGCTGGATTCCCAGAAGTTCTCTCGGGTGGCGATGGCAAAGACCAGACAACTCATCGCCGAGTCCATGACATTCTTCGCCAAGACCTTTACGGTGAACTCGTTAAGGGCACCCGCTTGAAAGAACGGTAGACCCCAACAAATGCTTCCAGGGAAAATGGTGAAGGTTGTTGTTTGAGGTGAAACAACACTGAAAAATAAGGATTCAATTGATTAAGTGTATGTTGATGTAATGACACACTGTAGTTTACATAGGAAAAATGTATGTGAGAATCAATGATTTCTGGTATAGTTTGGACCATTGCGCATCTGGCGGGCGGTTTTGAGATGGGGGGCATCATACATGTGAAATGAACTTTGAAGAAATATTTGAAATTGTAAACCATGCTTGATTTCACACCCGCAAAAAAACACTGCGTCAAAATTCTAGCCCGACCGACAAGTGTTTGGTATTGCAACTCTTCAACCATACTACATGGTGATATCATGTGATACCACTTTCAAAGCACACCACATGACTCAAACGTGCAGGCTCCTTGCCCTAGAAAATGAGGTCCCCCTTGATTGCCAGCAACCCTTTGAAGGATCAGTCAGATTTGGCGTCGGTCTCAACGTGGAGGACTCAAGGTCCAAACGGTCCATTTGGAGGTTTCCGTAAATGGGGGGTACCCCCAATAGCTGGTGGATTTATTTCATGGAAAATCCATCTAGAAATGGATGAGAACTGGGGGTAGCTCCAAAAATTAGGAAACCTCCATTTTGAGAAATCTGGTAAATTTAAGGTATTGTTTATAGTTGGGTGTACCACCGTATGTTGAGGATGCAACTCTAAACCCCCAACACATCCCAATACTATAAATATGGATCCATTTGACATCTCCTATATGATAATATCTTAAACATCTTAAACATGATATATCCTGAACTCAGAATGATCCATGTTTAAAGCATCCTATATATATATATGTGTGAATCCAGAACCATGACATCATCCCAGTATGAGTGGTTTCTAACCATACCATACCCCCACAACAACAACGCGCGTGATCTCTTCCCATGAAGTTTCTCAATATATAGGGAGTTATTCCCCCACCTTTGCACCAACCTATAGATAGATAGATAGATAGATAGATAGATAGATATATATATGTCAACCCCGAGTTACAGATCTATGCGTATAGGCCCATGTATGCGAATCTATATTTATGTCTAGACTTAGATCCATGTGTTGTGATCAATATCTATATGTAAACGTATATTCCACAATTCATGTCAGGTTTGTCCCATGGGTTTGTTCTTTTTTCACTGAAAAAAAAGTAATTATGTACTTCAAAATCACATGGATAAAAATCACAATGTTCCCTCTTCAAAATGACCACAACTGGAGGATATACAACCATTTACACATATGGCAGTGTGTCAAAACCTTGTACCCCTGGTGAACATCAAAATAGCTGGTAAATGGATGTTCATTCCCCTAAAAATGGCATTAATAGGTATTGATCCATACCCATATATATATATAATAGAGAGGGGCTTGTTGCCAGCGCTGGAAAGTAGGCATCAAATAGGATGTTTTTTATCGGAGGAGGCCTGACCCAGAAAAAAAGAAAAAACACATATTCAGCTGTAAAATGCAGTGCTTTAGAACAATGGTAGTCATTAGGTTCAAATGTGGCGAATTCAAAGAAGAAATTCTACAATGGAAGAGAAAACAGGATATATCTCCACTTTGAAGCATTAGGTGCAACAGAATATGTATGTAATATAAAATGCAAAAATACAGTGGATAAGTTCAGGTCATGTACTTCTCATAAACAATAGTTATCCTTCTTTTTGTGTGGCAAACATCATGAAAATTGGATATATATATATATATATTGTTTTGAAACCTAGGGATACACTACTGTCATGTTTCCATATAATTGTGGTACAATACCACATTCTTTTGAAAATAATGAGTCGTCTTTGAAACACAACCTTAATTCATCTACAAGGCCTATTTCAGTTAGAAAATTAAGGAAACTCCCTGGTGTTTTCAAACAGGTGTGGAAGTACATAACAATGTTGAATGAGTTTGAGCTG
>Ga0126342_10018501_pt1 | contig 11937 bp, 10 predicted proteins | sample Cyp1metagenome_FD_92528 | JGI IMG/M metagenome (GOLD analysis project Ga0126342, IMG submission 92528) | Coral microbial communities from Lord Howe Island, Old Settlement Bay, Australia - Cyphastrea 1 metagenome | ecosystem: Host-associated > Invertebrates > Cnidaria > Coral ... | reverse complement strand
TCTCAATGGCCGGAGCAAGAATGGCTGTTTTTTTGAAGGCTCCGCCAAGCGCTGCTTTCACATAACATTGAAATTGGGGGACCAGGGGTGTCTAACTGTCCTCGCTAGGGTTCAAGTTGGTTGGCTGTTTTGTTTGAAGAACCCGGTATCTTTGAAACTTCCGCCACCGCCTTGTGTGCTACTCCCGGTACTTGATTGTACTTAATTTATACTTCAAAGCCCCAATCAAAGGCTCTGCTATGCTTGCTGCTGTCTTCAAATCAAAATATAATCCTCAAAACATACGACACTGTGACTGCATCTCAGGTACTGTTGGTACAGCGGCTGGTTCTGCAGCAACTGTGGCATAGGTGATTTCAGCGGTTGCCTCGGTTGCACGACAAGAGTTCCGATTGCCGCTTTGACATAAAGCTATGTGCACATGTCTTCTGCTCTAAACACGTCTGACCTTTATTGTCTTTAGCGTTGCTTGTCGGATCTTCTCAGATCTTCACAGTTGGGACAGAAGCAGCCGTCACAACTCTGGCTACCTGCACTGGTGCTTTGGAAACCTCTGCTGGAGTTGCCTCAGGAGTCACAAAGGTGTGATTATCTCAGAAATTGTGCATGGCAAGGATCTTTCCAACTCTCGATCAAAACCAAAGTCAATAAGGCCTCTGAAATTAGAATGAAAGAAATCCGAGCTGCTTGGTTCTTCTCACTTCAACTCAACTGTCTAGGACCTAGGAAATCCTCTCAAACCATGGGAAAACAAAGTTGCATCCAACCCTGACCAACACAATTGCCAAAAACCAGCCTTCGGAACTGCTGCCAGTACTGTCACTTGCGCTGGAGCTGGACTTGTGTCAGCCTCGGATCCAAACTTTGATTCGGGTGAAACTATTGGAGAGTCTCACCTTGATCAGAAACGAGGTCGGAGAATCAAAGAAAGTGTTCAACGGTGGGCGACTACAATGGTGTCAATACTGTCAATACTACAAAAATCAAATTAATGAGGGCTGTTCAACTTTTGGAAGAGACAACGCTCTTTCATGCCGCATCATGTAAGAAAAGGCTCCAGTGGGACCTCAAAACCAAATGGATCATGACTCACAACACTTTTCTACACTTCCCAAGACGAAGCGTAGGCTGACGAAGCCCTTGCCACCCCTGTCTTGGAATCATACCAAGTTTGAGACCGCCAACCTTTACAAGCTTTTCAACCGTGCAAGTAGAACAATAGTAGAACAATACAGAGCATTGTTGCGCCCTGCCGGCCCTGCCCCTCTTTCGAGGCTTTTTACCCGCCACAGAAGCACTCAGTAGACCCCATTCCAGCCATGTCCAGTACATCCACCGCAGGGCTTGAATGCTCTTCCGCATCCAGAAGATTCCACAAGATTCCAGAAGATTCCACAAGATTCCACAAGTGTATTTGCCACTACATGCCACTACCATCTCCTCCTCCTCTTGGACTCAGGCAGAAGTGTTTTGGCTCCAGCGCATGGCTGCAACTGGGGCAGGTGTTGGGCTTCCCACTTCCGCATCAACCTGCTCCAAAAGCTCATTGACTCAAGGCTTGACTCCGGTCACCAGCTTAGCAGTCCCTGATTCCTGGTTGACAAAGATCTTTTCCTTCATTTGTTCTGAGCTGGACACTGTTGGGACAGCTGTCGATGAAACCGAGGGCACCAATCGCGGTTCCTTGGGAAATGTGTACATAGCAGGTCGCAGGAAGCAAACAAATGAGAGAATTGAGGACCTGTCAGTCATCGATCTCATGTGCACATCCAAGGTGGAGCTTCAAACATGAGGGAAAAGGTTTGCTCAAGAACACGTTTGCAATTAGGTGCCATGCTGATGCAGTGGCTGCAGTCCCAAGAGGCTGCACAACAGCCTCAACTACCTGATTCCCACGCAGCCAAGAAGCTTTCAAATACTACCCTTAACCTTTAGATGGGTGCGATTTTTTGATTGTGTTTTCTTTCTCTTTTTGGGATCCTTTTCTGGAGACTCTGGGAGCCGCTTTTCTTAATTCTCCAATGGTTTTTGTTTATTCTTTCTGGTTTGGTTGTAAATTTGACATCAATCTCAACTTAGTTCAAAATTCATCCAATTGATTTTAAAACATTAAATTCATTTAGGTTTAATTCAACAGTTAATCTAGATTGTATTTGGAAAAAACAAATTCAACTTCGAATAAGTTCAAATCAATTTAGAACTTATTTCAGATATTTTACATTTCGTTTGAAAAAGAAATTGATTTAAGTTCAAGTTAATGCCAATTTGTTTCAATGCTAAATTTAAAAAAAAATAGTTTGAATTTGAAATGAATCAAAATTTAACTCAAAATTTGATTGAAATGTGGATCCAATTAAGAATTAGCTTAAATTTGAGTTAAGTTCGAGTTGATAATTAATTGACAATTCAATATGATTTAGATTTTGTTGAAAAAGTCGTGTAAAATTCATATACAGTACGCTTAAAATATTTTAAAATTGTATGAAATCCCACGAAATTAACTTAAACAGCGTTGATTTAGTTGAAGATCCTTTAAGTTTAAATTAAAAGCGATGTAAATTTAATTTTAATTGAAAATCTATTTGGGTATCGTTTAGCATTTAATCAAAAATCAAATAAGTCTAAACGTAATCTTCACTTGATTTAGATTTCAAAAGACAACAAATGTCATTTAAAGTAAGCTAAACTTACTATTAAATGGTAAGTAAGAAGCCGAAAGCCCAAAACCAAAAAAGCCAAAAGCCAAACTGGAAAAAAAAAACATAATTCAAACAACTATTCCCCTTTAAGTTGCTCAAAGGGTAATGATAAGTTTGTGCAAACTAAGACCTTGACAGGCTTCTGGCTCCACATTGCACAGACATGAAACAAGGCCATTGAGGTGCTGGCTGGCGATGCCACCCTAGAACTTGCAACTTCAGCCTGATTTGGCGCAACTTCTAATATACTTCTAATGGAAACAGATAGGACACTCAATGGATACTTCAACCATGCGATCTGACTGCGTTGAGCTCAGGAAACTGCTGACCCAGGTGAGGCTGCAGGTGTTGCACTCACCGCTTCTGGCACAGCCTTGCAGGAGTATCTAGGCGGCTAGATGCAGATGCCAGCAAAGTTTCGTGAAGTTTCAATACACATCATGTGTCATTGTCCTTTCAAGATAACAAGAGGCAATAGTGGCGGTTGCACACGGTCCAAAGAATTACTTACTCTCAATTTGTCTCTGTGAACCAAAGCATTGCGTAAGGAGATTGCCATGTCAGAAGATGCTGCGGAATCACTCGGAGTCGCAACTGCAGGTGCTGTGACCTGGGATCAAACAAGAAAAAAATGCAAGAAAAGGACGAGAACTTAGGCAATCTGATCAATCATACTAGGTGAATATTCGTGGGTTCCTGAAATTTTGTTGTCCCCAGTTCTCTTTCTGTACTACAGATTTCTACTGATTCGGTTTTTGATGTTCAGCGGACACCTGAGATCACTCAACTTTTACTTTTACAGTGTGAGACCATTAGCAAAATTTGGCAAGGTCCCGCTCTGTTCACCAAGCCAGAAGGGCCATCTTGTTCAAAAGTCATTTGAACGAATCGGCACATCTATACAAACCAGTAAGGGAAGACCAAGGCGCAAAAACAACTTGACCCAGGCATTTCGACAGATGCAACCCCTGCCAATTTGGAAACCTTGGAAGCCTCTTCTGCCTCTCTGAGCTGAAATTTGTGCGCCTATTCAATTCAAGTTCTGGACATGGCGAAGGGTGGCGATGGTGACTGATCAACCAACTATTCAACAAATACATATTGTAACAATGATAACTGGTAGTAGTAAGATGTTTTCAATAGTGACAATAATTCGTATTCATTCTAAAAGATACTAATCATAGTAAATTATATACTACCTAGCAAACAAGTTACTAATACCTAATACCTTTAGTAATACCACTGATGAGACAAACAATAATCTCAAAAAAGTGGAGGCATCTTTGATGCCAGATCCGAGCTCGGTGCTGGTAGACCAGAATCCATTTCATCCTTGGCATTCAAACGTGCAATGGTTTGCATTTCGCTGTCAAAAGGAAATACAGCAATCACTAACATTACTTCAAGCTTTGACACACTACTCATTAGTCTGTCCAGCTTTTATTCACTGATCCTCTTGAATGCATCAGGAACAATCGCTGCGATTCAGGCGGGCTTTCGTTCCATTGGCGTGACAGGTTCTTCTGCTGCCTTGGTCATCATTGGCCATCCAAATGATCTGGACGGGTTGCCATCAGCAATGGAAGAAAGTAACGGACGAACTCAACGTAAAATGGGGGTGAATGATCAACAAAAAAAACCTGATAGTCAACAAGTCTGTGTGCTTCTGGGGAAAGGAAAGAGATATATGAATAGAGGCCCACACTGGGCTGATTTTTGAAGCATCATCTTATCATCAAAACCGGCAGGAAGGTAGGACACATATACGTTTCGATTGCTTGTAAAGTGGGGTTCTTCGAGATCGAATGAGCTTCATCATGTTCCTAAACGGTCTGACAATACTTTGGAAAATATGTCATTTGAGGGAATCAGTACACATATGAAATTGTGTAAACAATTGTGGCTCTGCTCGAACGCATAGGGGAATTGTGGTCAAATTTGCTGGAGCCCATCAAGCAGCTACGGCTCGCAAATGACGGTTGTATCTTGATGTTAGCTCAGCTGCATGTCTGTTCCAAGAAACATAGAGAGATGGCAGTGTATCAAAATAGCTGGTAAATGGATGTTCATCCCACTAAAAATGGTATGTATAGGTATTGATCCATAGCCAGATGGGGTGTCCTCAGAAAACGGAAAAAAAGGATGACTCTTGGGGCACTCTGTGGACAAACTCAGCAAAAAGGTGTCACTATGAGCCGCTGCCATGGAACAAACGTGCCTCACTCTGGGCGCTCTCCACACGTCTCCCCAATCGAATTGAATGGGAGGGGGGCCAAAGTAAAGATGTCCTTCTTAATCCAAGAAAAAACAACTTGCCAAAATGGACCGCCCAAGCACATTAACTAAGGTAGCTGACCGTACGAGTGCCTTTCGTGATAAGCATCCAACTGCGCAAACTGAGGGACACCAAACATAAATCAAAGCTCATCATGCTTACGTCCAACAGCTCAAAATAAACGTGCCCTCGTTGGTGTGTTTTGTTGATTGCATGCCATGCGCTCATGGCAGCGTGCCAATGGTTCAAAATCATTGAGCTATGTTGGAAGCATCCTGGTCTTCGGGTTTACATTTTTCTGGATTTAAGAAGGTCAGTGATTTGTGTGTTCACCCGAAATGGAAGAAGGTGAAGGCAAAGTGTGCACTCCAAGATGTGCAGAAGTACAAGGAACACAAGAACGAATACTGGGGCCACTGGATGAGCATAGCTGATGAACATGTGACTCCACAGTTTGAGGTCGACAAGTGTTCGCAGCGAATTGGAGTTCCTGCCGATGTGTCATATTTTTTTTGCAATTGGAGGACTGCCGATGGGCCCATGCCTGTCTCACACAGCGCAGACACTGCTCAACTCACCGAGTGTGATGGAACACCACGCCTGCTCGGCGTGTCTGAATCAGATAGAGTCGAGGCGACGCCCAAACACCAACACTATGATTGCCAATGGTTTTTTCAGAGGGTATGGCGGCTGTGAGGTTTCATCAACACCATTGTGTGCTGAGAGCCAGGATTGATTTTTTACCCTTGGTCTCCTGTGTTGATTCCATGCCATGGGATGTTTTTCATTTAACCCTGGTGATCCCACCGTATCTTTCCGCTCAAGAGTGGGCAGGTACCAGCTGAACCCGAACCACAAGCGAAAAGGACTTCCTTTGCCTTCCTTACATCTTTAGTTTTGTTTGTCCCGACTTGTAATTGAGCGGCTACCTAATCACAGTATTGATTGTATACAATACAAAGGTGTGATATCCTGTCGTCATGGTGTAAGCAGTACGAACTATTCATGGAGCGTGATGTGATGTCACAGAACGGAGTGCCATGAAGCATGACAGAGCACTGCAATGCAACATAATGCAATGCCCGTAGTGCATTCAACGCAATGCAATGCAATGTCTGCACATACACCATCTAAAATCAAGCATGGATGCAAGTCTAGGTATGTTTGTCTACGATGTGCAGATGTCTGTGCATGTGTGTGTGGGTTTTGTGTTTGTGTACGTGTACATCTGTGAGCATTCCTAGCATTCCTGCGCACCCAAAGGTCTATGCATAGTTGTTTCGGTGTGTGTGTGTGTGCGCAACATCTGAACAGATGTAATTTTTGTCAGTTGACTCAGTTAATTCTTGCAGGGGGGCAGTGCACGACTGACAGACACTGCCCAACGAAGACACTGTCAGCTCGTGGTGATATGGAATCTGATCAACTCCACGTACCTGCGAATCGTTTTAATTATTTCACTGGGAATGGCAAGCGGCAAACCGCAAAGCTGGATTCTATTTCTACACGGTTGTCGCAACCTGAGATTATTTTCGGCATCATGTCCAACTTTATTTACACGGTATTTTTACCGACATGGCAAAGGGCTAAGCCGAGAACCCTAACTGGGCAACTATTTATTGATTTTGGGGACTTTGTGGATCTGCTTCTGTTCGCTATCTTATGTATGTGGAACTTTATGGTCAAGTTTCTGTTCATGATCTCAATTATTGGAACTTCATCTTCAAGGTTGAATACAGCTACATGGAGATCTACCTTACATCACTCATCTTGTTAAATTGCACGTTTACGGGATTCAGTTCCCAACGGATCACTCCAATGATCCACTTCTGTTCTAGTGTGATTTCCATGGTGGCTCCGACATGGTGCCATGGACCCAGTTGAGGGAACCCATTTGGGAGAGTGAGGACGAACGGACGTCTGAATTTACACATTTCAATTTGGTAATTCGTCTACGTAAAGTGAAACAGTCGGCCATTCGATTCTGCGCCATGTTTGCGATCTTGCTGTACCTGCCGTCCGTGAGATACCTCGGCACTTTCACCTTTGCTCAAGTGAAGCTGTACGGAACTTACGGAACAGCCTGAAACCGGTTTTTTTATCACAGACAGGAACATTGCCGGCATTACATACATGTTTCCAGCAAGGCTTCAGGTACATGGCTTTTCTCTGCAAGTGTGGTCCACGTTGGTAGTATTTGGTGAGGTTGAACATATCGTGCACCTAATTCATTTGAACTTGAACAGCCGTTTAATGCCCACTTGTGGGTTTGACCGACTACCGTCCCTTCGAGGGAACAACGCGCGACCTTATTTCAAGGAACTGAATCACAAGTGGTTTTGAAACTTTTATCTTTTCCTCGTACATCGCCTCCAATTTATCATGTGGCCGTGGAACTCACCGACATCGTGGCCTAGGCCCCCACCATCGAGCCGCTCGGCATCACCGCCTTTGACATCTTCACCCTGGACCACACAACATGTCTCTTCACGTCACTGCCCGCCACTTCTTGGACAACCACCAATGACAATGCCACCTACTCCCACTACACCTTTGTCCCAAAGCCCACCGGAACACGTCTTTGGACATCCCACAGATCATCACCTACATTGGACCAGTCGACAGTCTACGCCAACGTTCCCACCTCAGCCGCCTTTTCCTTCACAACCTTCGCCACTCCATTCACACATGACTACACCGCAGACTACCTCTACCGCTCCACAAGCATGAACTTTGGACCCATGCGAGCAACAATCCACCGTCAACGGCACCTTCTTCTACACGCCAAGGACTCCCAGCTGGCCCTCCTCAAGTTCAATCGAGTTTATACGGACTTCCTCAACACGCTCCACCTCCACCTATGACATCACCGACGCCAGCTACCTGTACATCCCAACACTCACCACCAGACACTCCACCCCCTACCGCCACATAACCTCCTCCATCTCGACGACCATTGACCAGGAAATCCACATCACGCTTTGAAGATCGCCTCCAACGCCAATGCGAGATGGACCAATTTCAATCCAAGACCCAGAAGATTCAGATGCTGGACAACATCGAGAAGACCTTTCAACAGCCTGTACCTCGCGCACCAGCTCCTCAACCTGGACAATGACTTGACCAACACCTCACAACGACGCGCAGCCGCTCCGCACATCGAAGACACCCATCCAGGTCTCGTCCCAGTCAACTTCCTCCTCCACCACCAGGGGCTGAACCCTCCCGTCCACCTCATCGAAAACCATCACCTCTTGCCACATCTCCACATTCCAAAGCACATCGCCGACGATCTCGACATCACTCCCAGACCAGATCCCGATCACCTGATGCTCTACAACCACTCGACCTCAACCTGTCCGCTCACCTCTTCCTCGACATCGTTCTGCGCCTCATCATCCCAAAGCCCGACGGACTCCTTCACCTGAACGTTGCCGATCCCCTCGCCGAGACCGAACCCGACGCCATCGAGACCGAGATGAACATGGCCCTATGAAACTCCGAAGCCGCTCCAAACAACGTCACCCTATCACCCTTCGACCTCGACAACCTGGCAAGTACAGCTCTGCGTTATCTCCTGATGCTCGCTAACCACACCAAGACCAAGCTGACCACGTGTCCGCAAAGTCCGCATCGCGACGACCAAATCGAATCCTTCCTGGCAACCCTACACCTGACGGACCAGGATCAGACTATTCGCCACGTTGCAAACCAATGGCCACATCATTACCAGGTTCCCGCACTTCATCGCTCTGTACCTCTACATGATATGACACCTGCTCTACCCCAACCAGGACACTCCAACATCTCCTTTGGTCAACCCGCCTCAGTGATCCCGGACCACACCGCCATCTTACAAGCTTGCTGGGGCAGATCCGCTTTTCGACATTCTCAAGGTGATCTTTCTTCATCACGGACTACACCGCCTACCACTTCTTGTTTCAGATCTCCATCCTCGGCTTCTTTTCCACCTACCTCACCTGCTCACCACCTTCCACCAACGACTTTGGCAAGCCAACCTTCAACTTTTAGCATGGAGATGGGTTTTTCTGATTCGAGTTTGTAATTCTTCCCATATTCGTTTCCGGCTTCGACGAATGAAAATGAGCTCGATGGACATCCAGGGCGTTATTCTTTTTATTTTGTTCATGCTGTTGCTCATTGCCCATTTCGTCATTTTCCTATTCCCTCAGTTTTCGTGTCAAACCACAATTTCTCTCCTTTCGCTTCGTGGTGTCCCCGATAGCCTCCCGTCCTAATCCGCGACGTCTTCACCCTGCTCACCCATACTGTGCTGAGACCAATGCACGGGCAAGTTCATGGCGGGAAACCAGGACAGGGTACTTTGGCTCACCACTGGGCAGCCTTGTTGAAGCTCCACCACCAGACCGGAACATTCTTGTCCTCGTGGACTTTCAAGATTTGCAAGATCTTGCTCACCCCCACCACCCTGATCACCATGAGTATAGTCCTATTAGATCAACCTTCTTCTCCAACGCCACTGGAATTGAGGAACAAGCACTCTTCTTGTGGGCCCAACGGCTACCCGGGCCCAAATGCTGGTGGGCTTTTTCCAAGCTGTTTCCCTTCAATTGTGGGCACAATGGGGTCTTGACATCCATGAAGATCGGTTGGAGATTCGCTTTCAAGACTTGGATGGTGACACGGAACCCCTCCGACACTGTGATGAACCTCCTTGAGACCTATCGACCTGAGTGGCGCACCAATCAATCGGACTTCATGCTCACCCAGATCCTTCCTGCTGACGTCCGCCATCCTTTTATGCTACGCTTATTCCGCCAATGGCGCCAACTTAGTTGTTGCGAAGCGCGATCTTCCATATTCTGTTAAAACGACCTTCCTAGCGGCCTCTTGCAGACTTCTATCGATGTGTATACACTTTCTACTATTTCACAACATATTCAGTTTGTTTGACCCGTGACTTCTCTGTGATCTTCTTTCCTCGATTTTGGGATGTTTTACCTGTTTGCCTCTCACTTCATTGATGAATATTATACTGTCCATTCCTTTGGAGATCATGTTGCCCTTGGTGCTCCTGCGGCTATACTTTTTTGTGCTTCAGCATCATGTCCGGCGTCAAACGTGATTCAGCCATGGCGAATTTATCCTTGCCAGCCCTATCCAATTGACCCTCATCCGCGAACACTTCGGAATCGGATGCAACCATGGAGAAGATGCAGGAGACAGCTTCAACGAGCCCTCCCCCCAGCTTTGCTGTCCCAGGAGCGGAAATGGTCACTTCTCCATACATGAACGAAGGTACATCAGCATTGTTTTAAACCAGCTCGACTTCCACCACCGCAAGCCCTACTTCACTGAACAGACGGTCCATACTATCACTTTCAAGATTTACACATCCAATGGAGATCGCCGTGAACTATGTGTCAACGAGGTGAACAACAATGGCTTCAGTCGGCCCCGTGAACCTGAGGATTTTCTTTTTTCGGCTCACTGGAAACAAAGAAATGGCTCCCCAGCTGATTATTGGCGTCATTTCTCTGGTCTACCCCTTCGACATGGAGGTTCTCCTTTTGCTGATTCTTCCCGGAGCCAATGTCCGATTACTACCTCATCATCTACTTTGACGGTTCCCGAACTGGCATCCCAGCTGATCCACTTGCTCTTCGGCCAATCTGAGTCATGCACATCGTCTGTGGCTCCTGCCTCCACGATCACCAGCGCCATTCCTGCTGACCAACTACAGGCCCTTGCCCAAGGACTTCACACTTTGGCATCCTGGCTTTGTACCGATTTTGAGACTTCTGAGGCAGCCACATAAATTCTTTCGAATCTGATCACACCCTCTTCCGGAAAAGAAAAAACCCTGCGGATGCAGGGTGTGTGTGTGTGCGCAACATCTGAACAGATGTAAAACTTCTACTGTTGACTCAACTAATTCTTGCATGGGGGCAGTGCACGACTGACAAACACTGCACAACGAAGACACTGTCAGCTCGTGGTGATATGGAGTCTGATCAACTCCACGTACCTGCGAATCATTTTAATTATTTCACTGGGAATGGCAAACGGCCAAGCCAAGAACCGCAAAGCTGGATTCTATTTCTACACGGCTGTCGCAATCTGAGATTATTTTCGGCATCATTTCCAACTTTATTTACACGGTATTTTTACCGACATGGCAAAGGGCTAAGCCGAGAACCCTAACTGGGCAATTATTTATTGATTTTAGGGACTTTGTGGATCTGCTTCTGTTCGTTATCTTATGCATTTGGAACTTGATGGTCAAGTTTCTGTTCATGATCTCAATTATTGGAACTTCATCTTAAAGGTTGAATACAGCTACATGGAGATCTACCTTACATCACTCATCTTGTTAAATTGCACGTTTGCAGGATTCAGTTCCCAACGGATCACTCCAATGATCCAGTTCTGTTCTGGTGTGTATCCCTGGGTCCACGTCCGTGTCTGAATTATGTCTGCATCTGTATGTTTGCATGTGTGTGTGTGCAGGTGTAGGTGTAACTGTGTATACATGTGCGTTTGTGAATCTGTTAAAACTTCTAAACAGAGATGCAGGTTCTGATCCAGGCGTGCTGAAAATGTTGTTCTGATTCATTGTGAATGCAAACCGGTCCGCCCTCCTCTTTCTGCGGCAGTCTTGCAGCAGCTGCAAAAAGTTGCACCATTTGGAAAGATTTGGAGAGACCGCGTACTATCACCGACAGTCTGGACTTCACTCTGACACTCCGCGGAGTGACCAAAATGCAGAGAAAAATGTTGCTAAGGATTGCCTGTTGGTTTTCCTGCACTTCAGCCCCGGTTGAAAAATTGCCAAAGAGAAGTTGATAAACGTGCTAGTAGACTCCTAAAGATCCAACCATGTCCAAACTTTCAAACGTATTCAAACATTTGCTTTTGCGGTATGAAATTCAATTGATGTGCAGTTCGCATTTGCATACAGATCTTTTTGGAGTTCTGTGG
>Ga0126342_10018500_pt1 | contig 11938 bp, 6 predicted proteins | sample Cyp1metagenome_FD_92528 | JGI IMG/M metagenome (GOLD analysis project Ga0126342, IMG submission 92528) | Coral microbial communities from Lord Howe Island, Old Settlement Bay, Australia - Cyphastrea 1 metagenome | ecosystem: Host-associated > Invertebrates > Cnidaria > Coral ... | reverse complement strand
GGGGTGCCTGTTGGGGAAGCTGCTTAAGGGTAAAGGTTTGGAGGGTTTGGAAGAGGACAAGGTCCACACCTGCGGTGGTCCCAGGCGCCGCCCCGGCCTTGGCGAAGGCCGGGGTCGGCGGATCTATAGCTATGTTAAATAACCAGAGGGTGCAATTTTTTTAAAGATAAAACAGCAGGTAATATTTAGATATATTTAGCACTAATTATCTTCGTTCAGTTTTACCTTTCTGTCTGTGGGGTGCTGTAAACAATGGTCATTTTACATCACATCGCGGTCCTGGCGGGTGCCCCAGTCTGCTAAGTTGGTTTATAACACATTATAAAACTAAACTAACAAGGGGGTTATTCAATTATTCTGGTTATATTCTGGTTATATTCTGGTTATATATAACCATAGGCAGTTGGGGTATACACCATCTTATGACTTTCATATTTGTGTGGAAGCACTGGAGCCATCAACCTGCAGTGTGATGCATGACAAGTTTGGATTGATAAATCACCCACATGAATGGATTTAGATTGAAGATTTCGCCAAGCAAGCTTAGAAACCAACTCCAAACAAAACCAAGCCATTGAAATATAGTTTGTACCATTGCAACTGTTGACACCTCATCTAGTTAGCCACTAAAACACCATTGAAATCTCATTAAAACATATTAAAACCCCATTCACACCAATTGAACCACCATTAAAACCAATTGACACCTGTTAAAACTTTAAAAACCCATTAAAAGAGCCATTGAAGCCAACAAGAACAGGAGAATTTCCGAGCAGCTGGGACCAGAACTCGCGTCTCTGCATCGACCGGGACGGGCGATGCTCGGCGAGCGATTTTTTTCCCCAAAAACGCGGTTTTAGTGGGATTCTAATGGAGTTTTAAATGGATTTAAATGGGATTCCAATGGGATTCTAATGGGATTCCATGTGCCACTCATGTGCCTTTTGAACCCAATAGACCATCCCCAAAAAGATCAGGGCGTCCTTTCAAATCAATCCCAAATAGAGGTATACCCAATAGCAACCACCAATTCGGGGTGGTGAATTATTGGGTTTAGCTCACTATTTCAGTCGGATTCTACTTTTCTTTTTTGTTGATTTTGTTGGGGGTGTAATATCGTGTAATTATCACCACCCCAGACAAACTTGGTTCAATCCTTTCACTAATACTGGACATATTTTGGACCAAATTGATGGTACATTGCAATTACAATTTTGGCTCATTAGTGGCAATGTGATAGTGTACCCCTAGGTGAAACCATGGTTTCCAGTATATGTCATTTTTCTTGGAAAATCAGCCCAGGTGAAATCCCTTTTTTCATGACTTAAACTTTAAGCTTCCCATTTTTAGAGGCTTTGCACAATCCAGTAAGAGAACACACTTCTATTAAACAACCCCATCTACAGTGCATTTCTATTAATGACCCACCAACTTTGACCCACACCCAATGGTTTTTTGTTTTCAACATCGAATTGGCAATCAAACCCCCATTAGAACACTGCAGCCCATTAGACTCCTTTTTTCAAAGCCATTCAAAACTTAAAACCCAGTTAACCATTAAAAAACCTCCGTTGAAACCCATCATGTCCCTCATTTCAAGCCCCATTTTTCAAACGTCCGACGTCGAGGCCTCTTCCGCCACGTCTTGAACTACCTCCGCGACGAGCGGCTCCCTCTGGGCCTCTCGCGGGCGGATCGGACCCTGCTGCTGCAGGAGGCAGTTTTTGATACATCGGAGATGGAGATGGAACAGGTTGGTTTAATCAAGGTTAATCATGAAAAATGATGGGTGAATATGGTTTGAATTGGTTTGATATCGTTTATATTTTAAAAAAAATATGGTTCAATATGGTTTAAAATCGGTTGAATATGGCTTAAATATGTTTAATGAAATGTAGCGGGAGATATAGGTGATATGAATGGGATTTTTTCGAGGTCCAGCAGCTCCACTGCAGATAAGCAAACCAAGCACTTTTAGTAAATTGGATAGGACATGAATGACATGAATCAATACAATCGTATACCGGATACTAGTCAATTAAGGTAGACATGAACAGACGCAAACCAATACACACACACACACGCCCATGCATGTATCTCTATTTTCATACATCTATTGTGCGAATGCATATACAGTATATATATATATACATAGGCTGATCGCTTTGGAGCTTCAGCATGGCATTCTCTTGCCATAAATCAGTGGAAACTCGTGTTTCACCATGATGGATTTGCCGAAGAAAAATGGAAACTGTCGGCATTTTGGTGTAGGCCAAAATGTTCCGGATCTTGTGATCTGAATTTGGACGGTAGGCCAAGTACTACGGCTTGGACGAACTCCATGAAAGTCTTGGCGGTTTGCAGGTCCGGTTCCGGTGAAAAAGGGGGGGACGGTGTTTGGAACGATGTGATGAGTTGTCTGCTCCATGGTGCCCGCAAAAACATCAAAAAAAACATCATCAAACATGTCAAGAATATATATATATGTATATGTGTAGATATATATATACACATTGAAAACATATTAATTAATTGATTTTAGGTTCTTGAGATTTGGCTCCTGGCATTATCTTTCAGCATCAGCCCACAAGCACTCGGCAGCACTGTGCAGGAGCCCTTACCACGACCTGCTCCGAAAGCCTTCACAGGCGAGTTAGATGGTTGAGCTTTTCAGGTCTGTATCTACCATCTAAAGATGGTTAATATTTATGTTATATATTATTATGGTTGATATATTCTGGTTAATATCTTCTACCATCTTTAATATGTTATTTATATTTTCATGTTTCAATATGTTTCATTCACCCAGATCAGATTCTTACTCCTTAAATCATCTTAAATCCTTCCCGGAATGTTTGCAAGGTAGGTTGGCCCGTCAGGTGAAAAGGGCGAATGATGGAAACTAAACATCAAGGGTTTCAGATGAAGGTCCCTGTATCTTGGTACCATGGATTGATCTTGGCCAGATCTTGGGTGAGCCAATGGTAGGCCCAGTGGTTTTCTCATGTTTTCTCGGGGTCACTTAGGGGTCCTGAGATCTTTCCCTATTTAGATTTATTTAGGGATTTCATGGGATTTCTTAAATTGCAGGTGCCCCTAAAGCCACTGCTTTCCCGGTTAAGAATGATGCATTTTGGATAATTTTGGTGTCCCTCCATTTCAAGAAATCCTCATTTGGTGATGAAGAAACTGCATGATGTCGCTCCGAGGGTCACGTCTAGGGTCCCGAAAACCAGCCCCGAAAAACAACCAGTTGTGTCGCAATTTTTGGAGATCTCCAATTTTTTTGGTTGTATCAAAACATCTCCCAGACTTTGAAGTCTCAAAAGATTCAAAAGTTCAAAATCATCCTGTTGTTTTTCCTTCCTTCTCTGGAGAAGTTGGTCATGTTTTTCCATCAGACACCTCCATTTTCTTGCGGCCATGTGGGCCACGTTTGATTTTTTTTCGCAAATACAAAGGTGAAAACCAACAGCGACCCGGTCACCCCACAGGTTTTGTTCCACGACCGCAGACACAGGAATTGGTGCACGAGGCGCGCTGCTCACGGGACGTGACCGCTGGTTTTCAACGAGGGTTGAAAGCCCAACGTGGCTGACTTGGATGTGTAAACGATGGTGGCCCTAGGGGAAACAAATTGTTAAATTCTTTGGGCCTGTGCAATGTATGACACATTATCCAGCATGCAGTTAGATCCGAAGATATTCGACGTCACTGATTGTAGATGACTTATTTGAACTATGATTGGGATATTTCACCATAGTTTCTGAGCAGTTACTGAGTGGACCTTTTTTTGGGGGGGCAAGCTTTGCTAAAGTGGTCAAAACACGTGAAAATTTGGATACCTGCTTGGTGGTTTCAACTATTCATGATGACCCCAACGGGCACTACATACAGTACATTTTTTTTGGGTAGGCTCCACCCGAAAATGAACAGATCAGGCCCATCCAGAAGGTTCCAGAAACGCAACAAACCGGCTTCCGCGATTTTCTGGCACAGCTTTTCCCGGGTTTTCGCCGCCTGGTCGTGTGCGATGTTGGCCATTCGTTCGCCACAGAAGCCAACCCACAGGTGCCTGGTCAAACGACGTGTCTTAACGTATATAATGGGGAAATACCGCGATTTATCAGTTTTGATCGGGAAAGTGATGACAAAGCAATGGATTTTGGGATATTTTGGGTGTTAACCGTAGTTACCATATTGGAGACAGCCAGATCTGATTTGTGGTTTTGATTTTTGTTGACGAATTTGTGGTCCTATCCTGAAGCCTAAAGCATGGGATGATCATTTGAACTGAGGCCCAGGTGGCTGTACAGCTGCAGAGTGTGATGAACATTTCTTCCTTTCAACAGTTTCGTCGATCCGATATACAATATATATATATATAATTATATAGATATGTATACATTGTAATGCAACGTTACGGTTAAGGTTGAGGTTAGTCAGGCTTAGTGTTAATGTTAATGTCAATGTAATGCGGGGGTGGGTGATTTGAGCCCTTCTTCCCAACTGAAATGGACCCATTTCTCAACTGGCACACCCAGGTACCACGCATGGAGCTATCACATTAGGGCCATATTTTGGGAGGAAAAACCGTGCTTTCCTATACTGATTTCCCTCAAATATCCATTGAAACAGAGATCCCCAGGATGGACTTTGCAGCCGTCGCTCCTCAGGAGCTGAGGGGTTTCCCTAGGGGATCGCCTAAAAATCGCTGGGTGGTTTTTTTCCATGGAAAATCCCACTAAAATCGATGATTTGGGGGTACCCCCACTTTAGGAACATAACATCATATAACTTCATCTAACCGATGATGATTTGCTTGGTGGTTGGTTTGAAACTGTTTGAAACAGTTTCGAATGTTCAAAACCATCTGACTCGGATGTTGATCCCCATTGAAGAGCATAGTTTTGTTTGGTGGCTTAGCCAGCAAGAGCCGTAGTGGGCATAACTCAACTGGGATGATGTCGATTTTGACCCCCAATGGTTACTGGATCTGGTTTATTTCATTGGATTTGCCACGTTAATTAGCGGCTTAGTTACTTAGAGCTTCCAAGAGGTATGTATATTGTGTATGTTTTTCGTATATTGGAACAAACTGGGATATCATAGGGATATTAGGAACCTTTCTATGATGATTTAATAATAGTATATCATGGGGTAAATATTGCCATGCATATTCTATGGCTACACCCTGGTGAAAGGTAGATTCGTGCTTTTATCGTTTCCTATTATGCAATGGAGATAAGTCGGATAAGTGAACCTAGCCAGCTAAACTTTGTGTCTTTCAATGGGAATTTCAGGATCCTAAAATGGAGGTACCGATTCCATATATAAGGCCTATTTTTCAGGCCTATGTAAGTGAATATCCCCACAGTTCATATGGTCTTTTTTTTGGTACAGTCCTGTGGGAATGATTGGTGTGGGCTGTCGAAACGGTCAGTCCTCGATCTTTGTCGAAGGATTTCTCGGGTCCATCTGAGCCATGATGCACCACCGAAAATGGAAACACATGGCTTATTACATTTTATATCATTTTATTACATTTCATTACGTTTTATACCATTTTATTACATTTTATATCATTTTATTACATTTTATTACATTTTATTACACTTTATTGCATTTTATTACATTTCATTACATTTTATACCATTTTATTACATTTTATTACATGTTATTACAGTCTAACAGCTGTACTCAAATTAGTCTTGAGAACCCTATTATTGTTGAATGTGTGGTGACTATCCCAATAGGATCTACCTTATCCCGATGTTCTACTGGCCAAATCCCGATTTTTCTTGGTGATTCACCAGTGTGTGTTGGTTGCAAAACCGCTGTAATGGTGATGGTGAATTCCACAACTCCTGGCAAAAATCTGATCTTTGCAGCTTAAACCTGGTTTAGCTGGCTTGTTGAATCATGCTGATTCCCCTTGATTTAGGTGTAGTTCTGGGTTCCATTCCAATTTGTGCTGGTTTTATGTGTTCATTCTTGTGGGTAAAAACCGGAACTTCCAATTTTTCTTCCTCAAATTCCAAATTTTCGTTGCAGACATTGCTATTTTCCGGTACGCCTCACAGCTCAGTTTCGCGCTGCAGGATATACACCTGCAGCTTCCTGGAAGCTTGGAAGCCGAGCAAGGAGCAGAAGCAGATGGCGCCTTGCCGAAAGCTGGGTCCTGCCGAAAGGGGATGGAGATTTGATGATATTTTTTCGCCAGGATTTTGGCTTTTAGGACCCACAAGTCGAACAGTTGTCATCAAAAATCGCCATCCCAGTGGAGTGTTCAAGGCCCCAAAGGCCATCAATGGACAACATCAAGATCCACAAGATTCCAAAAAGCCACCAGAACTTGGGTGAAGTGTTGTGGATCTATTCATGAATTGGGAAAAAAACAACATTGGGAGCATGTAAGATGAAAAAGGGGGAGCTGTTTTTTTGCCATTTTGTAGCCATAACCACCATAAATGGTAAGAAAACCACCGACATTTTGTAGCATTTTGTCATTTTTCTAGGTGGTTATTAGTGGTTATTCACCTACAGTTGCTGACTGACTGTCGGTTGATCGTTATTAAGCCACAGAAAGGTATCCCATCAGAGAAAAACGCACATCGAAGCAGATTCCTGGAAACAGCCTAAAAAAAATCATATATATATATAATGGTTATATGTAACTTATATAATTATGGTTTTATAATGGTTAATGTTATATAATGGTTATATGTAAATTATGATTAACTTATCATATATTTTTCCAAAGATTGGCTAACGGTTAGTTAATACTTACGGCTCAGTTCTTCCATGTGAATCCAAGGATCACTTGACCGCAAGGGCCCGAAGCAAACCAACGGATGGCGCGGGGCGGAGCGGCGGAGCGGAGGGCGGCCCAAGGATGAGTCACCACTCTTTCACCATCTAGGCTATGGGGATTTTATGACTATATAGATGGATATCATGCCTCAAGATGGAACAAATTGATAGAACTTGGATGAAGGGAACATCTAAGTGGTTGAATCCCCTAGAATCCTTGGAGTTTGAATTCTGGAAAAGGCAACTGCAGTATGGTTTTCATGGTTGTACTCAAGCCAACCCGTTGAAAGATGCTTCAGTCATGAAAATTTGTACAGGTCGGAGGCATCGCTGAAATTTTCCAGGGCAGTTTTTGTATCATGTGCCGACCAATGCTCTCCACCGTTCAATCTTCCAGCCTTGTGGTGAAATGTAATAGCACTAGCATGAACATGCCGAAGCAGGAAATATGTCACAATAGCACTGCGATGTGCGTCCCACTTAGTAAGTGGGTAGTAATAACCATACGAAAACAGTACTGAGTTGTATTTGTGGGAGATATACCGCAGTCATTGGTAAGTTATGAAATTTATGAATCACAAGCTAATTGGGATATACCCCCAAGAAATGTTTTAGGTCTTAATATATTATATACTCATATGAATGTGCGTTTAGATGCATAAATAAGTAAATGCATACATACACACTCACACACACATATATAACTATATGCTTATATTATATATATAACTTATGGATAGATAATAGTGATTTACAATGACCTCTGCGACGTCACTACAAAGGTGGTTAGTAAGGAAAACTGTCCCCAAATGGCCGAACTTTTCAGGTGGGTGAATCTTATAGTTTATCCATATATACGGTATGTGTTTATATATATATACATATACATATTCATCCTTATTTTTCGTGCGTAGAATCTGGATCTTTCAAAGCATCCTCACTAAGACGGGTTTTTCTATGTTTAACACGCGCACGTATATATATAATTATACATATACAATGCGATAAACCCGATCCAAAAACAAACCCATCGTTGGCATACATGGGTGGTGTAAAGTAGTATAAACATGTATAAGCCATCTCCAAATGCTAGGTCTGTGGCCTTCCCACTTCCAGTGACCATTTGGTAATTTGTTACAGTTTGCTATTGAAAATGGCCCATAGAAATAGTTCAACCTATGAAAGATGGTGATTTTCCAGTTCGATATGTTAGTTTACTAGAGGATATCTCCCCTACCATAATAGGTACATAAATCATCACGTTTATCATCTAGAAAAGGGCAATTTTTCCATAGCTTTTGTATGACCAGAGGGTGACAACCAGAGGGTGTACATGTCGCCTGGCGACTTGACGTCAGGGCCAAGCGCTGGGTGACAAAGCGAAAGGAATGGCCGGGTTATGTGGAAGTGGCAGCAACGTTGGAGTCATGATACCCTCGGGTTATTTAAACTAGCTATGGAAAAATTGCCCGTTTATAGATGATAAACATTGACAAACATGATGATTTGGACCTACTATATGGAAAATGGATGAACATTGCCCATTCATAGATGATAATCATGATGATTTACTATGATTTACCTAACTATGCAAAGGTTTATCATCTATAAAGCTTACTATCATAGTTATCATCTATAGATCTTTTCCTTTGCTTATTTAACAATGTTAACATAGCTATGGAAAATGACCCATTTATAGATGATAAGCAGATGATTTACCTTACCTATTATGATAGGGCCTCATATGTGAGATAGCCTCTGGTAAACATACAAAAAGCTATGGACAACCACCATATTTAACAGGTAAATCATCTATAATTAAATGGGCCATGGCCTGCATAGCTACTCCTATGTTAGTTTACTGCAGGGTATGGCAGGGAATGATGGGGACATATCTTGGGATGCTTCGTGGTATGAAGCTACTCAACTTGATATGATAGTTGGGTGTGTCCGAAAATTCTAGATGGGTATACTATTTTCCTCTCAACTCATATATGAAAATGTCATCAAACTCTATGATCTTCTTGTCTATTTGGAAGGGATTCATGAAATTGTCCTTTTGGAACCAATAGAACCCATGAATCATCCACTTCATGGGAATTCTTTGAGGTTTCTGAATTGCTAGGTCAGACTGATAGTCAGTAGGGTTATTCTATTGTGGTTTGGTCATGGATTCCCACTCAAAATCAAGTCGGGCTTCGTTTCCTGGACCAGGGGTTTTTCACCCATGGGGTTCCTCCAGATTTTCTTTTTCCAAAACCAACCAAGGGACCCGAATCTACTGCAGGATGAAGAAGCGTTGGAGAGGTTTTTAGACAAACATGACTTTGATGACATCATCACAAGCCGAACATCGTCACGAGCCTTGTCCTCCTGTTTCCCGCTGCGGAGTCCTGTCGCTCAGCAAGATTTTGCTGCTAGTCGGGTACATCGGGAAGGGTTGATGGAAGTATGTGAGAATGCGTCAATGCCGAACTAGAAAAGAGGACCATTTGGGTATGGATCAATACCTATTAATACCATTTTTAGGGGGATGAACATCAATTTACCAGAAATTTTGATGTTCACCAGGGGTACAGGGTTTTGACCCACTGCCATTTGATTGCCAGGCCCAAAGTTGTCGGAATTTCTTCTTCTGAAAGTACCTAGTTTAGCCATTTAGCATCATTTAGCCATGGTTTGCGACTGCTGGATCTCCAGAGCGTCCAATAAACCATCGTAATTTGGGGTTGAAATGGTTAAAATGTGGAAACTCCAATGGTGGTCTTGAAGGGTTAACATGTTGATCATGGTCAATGTAAGCAACCCAATGCCACCTCCACTCTTAAAGGGGATGATTTATAGATGTTTAATATGTTTAAATTGATGTTTATAATAAACAATGCGTATGTATATATATATACATACACATATACACAGTATATATATATATACACACACACCTCTTTATACCTCTTCATGGTGATGACTTGGGGGTGGTTTCGAATGTGGGTTCCAGGTTCCAATAGGTTCCGGGCTCCAGGGACCCAGCCTTTTTTTTATGGCCAGGAACTGCTATTCCCCATTCACGTGGCAGCCAAGGAGCCCCGGAAATCATGTGGAAAAAAGGGTAGAGAGAGAGATGGTTAACCTTGGCTGCTGACACTCCTGTCTACCCTGGTGGAGCGGTTGTTTTTCACTCGCCCTTGGCCCTTAGCTTAGCTGAACTCTTTGAGAAGGCGATGGAGAGAGAAATGCTGGTTAATGCATCAGTTACGAAAACTTGGGGATTGGTGAAAATTGAGGAGCCAAAAACTCAGGGGGTGATAGATTTTGGATGATTTTGGATTGTTTATAAGCTGTTGGCATACCCGATAAGGTACCCAATTTTGGCACGTTTGGCCCACATCACCCATATCCACATGGAGAAATATCTCCCTGGTTCTAGATTGATATTGTCTTGGAGGAATAGATGAGATATCCTGATGATATCCTGCATCTTAGAGGATGGGAACGGGACAGGAGTTCCATTCGCTATAGGGTCTCCAAGGTTTATTTGCCAAAATAAGTGCCCAACAGAAACTAATTAGTCAGCGAAAGTGAGAAAGGCAAAACCAACAACCAACATTGGGCAAAACCAACAACCAACATTGGAACGTTTTAACTGTTTATACCCCAACGTAGGTGAAGACAAACTATGACAAAATAGCAACAAACAAACGGATGCTTTGCAGCGGGGTTCAAACAGTTTGAAACGCAGGCGAGTTGGTGACTGACGAATCCTCGAATAAGGTCTACAGTATTCCAGGGGAATCTCGGGTATAGGTGAGTTTGGAAAAAATGATTCGGGGGTAGCAACATATTTTGGGTGATCTACAAAAAGGCCTCAATCATTGTTTTGATTTGCGGATTCAGACTATGATTTCAGATGATTTCAGGGTTTGCGGTTTCAGATGATTTTTCTCCGTAAACTCTTCATGCCAGTTGATTGACTCCTGCCAGGAAGGAAATCGCCGAGTTGTGCGCATATTGCTGCAACGAAAGGCTCTTCAAAGTGGGAACCATTCGAAAACGGGCTGGTCGGCTGGTCTTTCTATTGTCTATTGAGAAAAAGGAGGGCCGAAACATGCCGAAACATGTTGGAACATGTTGGATTAGCGGTCACTTACCAAGAGGCTGAGATAGGGCGGGATGCGCTACAAGATCTTTTTGAATATTTTTGAGACGAGGAACATCCAATCCATTGGATCACCGGTGATCCAGGTGGATCCCCAACAGCGAAGCTCCCATGGACGAAGCCCTTTGGAGGTCGTCCAGGCCGGGGGTTGGCGGTCGCAGCCATGGTATAGATGGTCCATTTATAGATGGTTTACCGTTCTTAAAAAGGGGTGGATTTTCCATGGCTATGTTAAATAACCAGATGGTATATGTAAATTATAAAGCCTTTCATAAATATTTATAATCATGATAATATATGATAATCATGTGCAGTGAATCCCATTCATGATGGTGGGATGGCCATATACCCTGTAACTTGACCATTTGTCTGGGCGCAACAGCTGCCCCAGGGTGATTTCAAGCTTCTGCATGGGGATGTTAGGGTACAGGGACTTGTGACTGGTAGGTCAATGTACAGCAAACTAGTTGCCGGACTGGTATATATATATATGATCTCATATGCCATGAATCTAGGACAAACTAAAAGAGGAGTCAGCCAGATTCAGCAGCCCTGAATCCAGCCACTGGTCCTCAAAAAACTGGACCTGTAATCATGCAATCTAATATCATGATATACCTGCGGGCTCTGCGCCGCAGGCTGCCTCCAAAAGCAAAGCACTGCCGCATCATTTGGACATCATCCAGTTGCTCGAAAACCAAGTTCAATTTTTCACTGTGCGCGAGCTGAGGGATCGAGTTGGATCGTGTTTCATTGACAGTGCTTGAAACAGACAACTGAACAGAGGAAAAACCATCGCAGCGGGTCCGATTTGGCTCTCTGAAAGCGGGATGCCACCAGAAGTCACCAGCGTGGCTGCATGGCTTCAAGAAAGGCTAATAGCAACATGAGGGTGGCTCAAAAATATCAATCTCCAAAAATGCATGGACACATGCACACATTGCCAAATTTGGCAGGTCGCTTGGTTCC
>Ga0126342_10018499_pt1 | contig 11938 bp, 14 predicted proteins | sample Cyp1metagenome_FD_92528 | JGI IMG/M metagenome (GOLD analysis project Ga0126342, IMG submission 92528) | Coral microbial communities from Lord Howe Island, Old Settlement Bay, Australia - Cyphastrea 1 metagenome | ecosystem: Host-associated > Invertebrates > Cnidaria > Coral ... | reverse complement strand
CTGTCTCATCCGAGGGTTGACTTGGCTGCCATGTGGGCCATTGATCTTTCGGTGGTAGTTGCTTGGCAAAAAGTCTTTCAATGCCTTCCACTTTCTGTCAATGACTTGTGTTCCAGCTTTCTTGGAAAGCACGCCGTGTTGCGTAAAGATGATGCGGCAGCCTGCAAGCGTAACATAAAAATAGGTAACAAAAAAAAAGTCCAAGCGAACGCAGCAAAAGGAACGTTATTACGCCCCCCCCCACCCCCCCCCCCCCCCAAAACAAAGAAAAAGGCCAGGCGACCTGTGGACCCGCCAGCAACTATAACCATCATTGTCCAGAATCTAGCCTAGAATGGCGTGTTTGAAAATGGGGATTATTGAGATAATCATTCATAAAATGGCTTTAATGGTGAAAATGATTTGTAAACCATCAAAATTTTAGCAGCCTATAATCAATTGGAGCCTTTTCACCGCGGCATCTGAGCTGGGATGATTCTAAAAGTACCCAGCAACAGTATGCAAAGGTTTGCATTGCAGGACCTTCGGCATTGGTTGTGTGGGCAATGATGCCGGTGATAAGACCTGCAGGACAGGTGACTCACCTGCACAGGTGGGATACTCACTGGATCCGAGCATATTTGCACTTGTTTGCACTTGTCAATTCCGAATCCACACCATCCACACCTGCTGCCAAACACACTACGATGGCCAGAAGCGGATGCCGCACAGGGACGTCAGAAACTTCGGGTAGCGATGGCCAAATATCCCGCCAACTGGCAGCGACAATATTCCTGATCTGCCGGGTTGAAAATCTGAATCTCCCACTAGTGAAGAACTCTGCACACTTGGAAAAGCTAAATCTCATGTAGGGATCAATAGCGATATGTGACATTGTCTTTGGTGCAGCCCAGGTGCAGGTACGAGATGCAGGTCAAAAGGGCATATAGCATGGCCCACAACCTGGTTGCACATTGGTTGCACATTGGTTGCACATTGGTTGCACATTGGTTGCACATCTTTCATCTTTTTCAAGATTTATCTTTTGGATTCTTTTTGGCCATGGCCAGCCCGGGGTCCCATGAAACTTGAGATCCGGGAAGCTGCCACAGCTTGGCCCAGCGCGCTCCAAAGGCCTTCCGTGCGATGCCCATGTAAGTCTGCTCCCCCGTCAGCTGACAGCACTGTGCCAGTCGCCAAAACGACAAGGCGTTGGCAGAGCCAATCACTATCATCAAAATCAGGAAACCCGGCAAAGAAACTTCCTGGAGGCCATGTTCCATGCAGTGACCCCGTGGCGGCAGTCAAAAACATGTGAGCACAAAAACAGCTTCTCTTCTGGAAATTATCTCAAGCAAAGCCTTTCGGAATGTGAATTGAAATTGTGGGCCACGGTGTGGACCGTGATAATAGGGCTTGACTTGGGGTTGAGAGTCTGGGACATGGTTGTATTCAAACATGGCCCCACTGTTCTCTCATGACAAGCGTAAACGATGCATCCCTTCAAACATCAAGGCCAACCAATGGATCAACTAGCTGGGACAAAAACCGGCTGAAAAGTTCAGATCAGCTTCTTGCAAGCAGTATGGAAGTGAAAGAAATCCAGCTCCGATGATATTGTTCATCAGGTTGAAAGATGTGCCTAAAACTCCAGCTGTGTGCGCGTGAAGAGGCAACTGGCCAGCAGCGAGATGCTCATATCCGTTCATGGCCCGGCGTTGCAGTTTACGTCCCTGATTCTAAGCCCGGTCAGTACCACGGGCAAACTTGATCCGAAAATAAATGCATGGTAAGACTCACGATTTTTTAAAGTAGTTTCTTGGAACTTCTGCGCAAACCAAAATTTCAATTGCTGAAATCTTTTGCAAATCTGCCCCAATCCAATATGGGTAGCCATATGAATGCCTAGTGATCAGCCCTTTCATTGGCACCACGGTTCCATACGGTCCCCCTCTGCTCCCATCTGCTCCCCACCTCGAGTTGAACAGCGAAAGGCTCGTGGCACATCGTGCAGAAATGCCAAGTCGCCTCCAAGCTGTTCGTATCAGATTCGTATGCCCAAACTCTGCGGCTGAAAACTGCAGAACCCTAAAACGGCAATGGGACCACGTTCCGAAACCTTGTATGGTCTTTGGAATCTCAAATCTCAAACTCCAAGCAATGTCAGTGGGGTTTGCAATCTATAAACAACCGCCATTCCGAATGTCTTGACACAAAACAGTCACAGTCTGAGCCTTTGGAAATAGACGCAGCAAGTGATTTTTCTGCATGATTGCTGTTTCTGTTCCCTTGATTGTTCGTTTGCTACACACTTTGCAGAAAAGACTTAGCCAGGATGCCAAGGTACGGAGCCATCCTCAGATTGCCTCGACTTTGGTTTGTTACTCTATCCTGTAAATTCGTGGTCAAATTCCCAATAGAACAGCAATCCTTTTCCGTTTTGCATGTCAACATTTCATTTTGCGGAATCCCCAAGCTGTGTTGAAATCGCATATTTTTGGTTCTGCAATTCATGTTTTTTTTGCGGTGAAAGACCGTATCCCTTGTCATTCTTTTGAGAGGTTTCCCACCATGACACGAAGCCTTCGGTGGCTACGCCATGGACCCATGACACGAAGTTCATCTGGGCCTTGGACGCCGGTGGAGATCCCATTGTGGTTGATGCCAAAAAAAGAAACACAATATTATGGTTGATTTCACGAGAATTGTTGATATTATTGATGAATATTGATGATGTGTCGTATGTAAACTGCAACTAAATATACTAAACAAATGTAGATAAACTATGATAAACTCATGCATTGTTGGAAGTATGCACAAATAGATCCAGACATGGGCATAACTGTGGGCATCCACCATCCAGGTTCCAGATATTTCCAGATTGAAAGTTCTCGGATCTTCTCGGGTGGTTTTGACACACAGCTTGTTGGGAGGGAAAGGTCTCCATGGTCTCCCAAAAATAAAAAACAGTTGCACAGCTTGCTACATTTGATACCTACTGCATGAATGATCCCACACAAGTTGGTCATCACAATTTTAAAGCACATGCCGAGATGGATCAGAACAGCATCCTCCAGGGGACGGCACACACATGGTCAGCGTAGCAACTCAAGTTGGTTAAATCCTTTGCTTGCCTGTGATTTCTGGTGCATTTTATACTCTCCTTGGACAGGTTTGATCTCTGCTCACATCAGGATTGAAACCAGTAACGATTCTGCACCAGCAGTTGCAAGCTGCCAGCTACCTCTAATGTGAAGCCAAGTGGCAAATCCCACCTCTTTGGAAGGGTTGATCCTTGGCGGGACCGTTTTCTAGGACCATAACTTTTTTGCCAAATGGATGGGGTTGGTTAACGGTTAGTTATGTAAGTTTGACAGCATGATTGTGGAGCTCAAGATATTAGCCATGAACAGGTGGACCTGCTAGAAGTCACTGGATATATGGACCATGCCCATGCGAATGAGAGTGACCTGCTAGCACAAGGCGCATCGGCTATTTGCGGAGCTGCAAAAAACCAGACGCGTCCCACATTGTCTTCCAACATGGCCGGTGGTTCACTTGCGTCCAATGACCCAATGCCGTGGAGCGGCTGTTCAGCAACATTCAGCAGTACTGCGGCGGAGCTGCAAAACCTTGGCGGGAAAAAATGCTAGAAACCAGGAACATGAAACGTGAAATCCAGAACTTTCATCTCTGAAACTTGTGGAGATTAGTTTTGCTCTTGGACTGCTATTTCCCATGGCAACATGTTTCATGGTTCACATTTATCAAAAGAATTTACACACGCAGCCGGCCACCCATAGCAACGGTTGACGGGTCGCTGTCGGTTCAAGGACATAGTGAGGTGGATGGACCGATGATCGGACCTGAGGTGAGCTAGCGGACCTAAATCCGACAACTCAGGGATCGTCAACATTTTGGCGCTGGATGGCGCTGGCAGCCCAACAACGAAACGGGCACAAAACCTTTGAGATGCCAACGTCCGCGCGTGGTGTATCTGGGCGAAATGGGCCAACCTGTATGTCTGGGTTTATTCTTGGAGAACAGGTAATACCCGGTAATACCTAGATGACTAATTGCATGGTGTCAATAACATCGAATTGCTTATGCCTCCTGAACTCATGCTCATCCCAAGATTCTTGGGGCTTTTCACTAAGAACAAATCCAACGACTCCCTTTCCAGCTCCCCAAAAATCCACGCCGCCACAGATTTTCTGGGAAGAAACACCGGTATCCCAGCGCTGAACGGCACCTGTCCAATGGGCAAATAGAGAGCGTCTCCCTCTTGGAGCACCTCGGCATAGTGGAAAAGTGGTCAGCCCAATGTTGGCATCATCATTCCATTCCACTTGGATCTACACTGCATGTTACATGCCAGTGAAGCTAATCCAATGGATACATTTTGGACAACCCGCTTGCATTTTGACTTTCGGAATGGTCAAGAGCTATGACTTGGTCAAAATACCGACCAGGACTGCTGTGCCAGGCGCCACGGTGCTGCAGGTCTTCACATCAGGATCCCCTGCGGGCACCTGCAGCGAAATGGGCTCGGTGACCTTTCTATGAATCTCTGCTGTTGCTTGGTGCAGCTGTGACACATAAATGACATAAGAGTCTTTTGAACACCAAACATGTTCACATCTTTTTCGGTACATAAAAGGAACTATCTCTATAAGCTCCGTTCAAAATGGCTATCCAAAATGCCATTCACGTTCTGTTGCTGAAGCATCACCTGGTTGTACGTGAGATTGGCAAAGCTAAAGCTGTTGGTGAGTCGTCGAGCACACAGCTCCCAAGTCCTGAGCCAGTGCCCAGGAGGGAAGGTCTGGGTACAACGAAGCATTCCGGAATTACATTTCTGGCTGTCCGAAACATTTTAGAACAATATTCATCAATATTCTCTACGGACTTCATCTAGTCTGAATTGAATGATTGTGGATCCAGATGGTTTAATTATGCACAATGAGCAGCTCCAAACCAAGGCACTTGTTCCCCTCGACCTGCAAAATGATAGCATCGCTGGGGTCGAAGTGATACCCAAAGCCTTCCGATCCGTTTCACCAAGCGCACCCGTGATTCGCATTGTGCAGACAGGTTCAAACTCGGGGGCACAAGTGGAGAAGTGTGGGCTCCAGAACGGTGTCCTCAAATCAAAATTATATACACATATACACCGCAAAAACAATAGAGATCACCTTCAAAATCAAGATTCTACAGATTTCTACAGCATGTCTCGGCAATCTTTGGGGAACACGAAAGTGCTGTGCCTGTGGCGAAGGCTGGCGTGGTGTAGGAGTTGAGACCTGCACAGAGCAAGTGCTGGAGAAAGGTACACGGACAACTCTTGGAAGCCAAAAAATGGCCAGGAATCCAAAAGCGAATATCAGAAAAGGAAGCCATCAGGTTGCCCTGGCGTAAGTCACTGGCTTAAGCCATGATGACAAGCAATCTCATGGTATTCGCTTGATGATAAGCGCATGTGTTTCATGCCAGGTTGATTGCACACATTCTGTTGAGAAACGAACCGAAACTAACCATGCGTCTGATGTGGCGACTTCAACCAATATCGTATAGGAAATCATCCATCAGCCTCCAGGAAGCCCGAAGAGGATGGAAGCATTCCGGAGGAATTGCGCTGGCCTATCATCTGCTGCATGGCAAACATGATGAAACACTTGGAAAAATACATATCCATATTATCCATCGTTTCTAGGGAATTCTTAGTCTCCCAATGTTTTCCAGCAAGGTCTTCAAACAAGATTTTGGACCTCGCATGGCTCCGGTGCACGTGGTTCTGCACCAGGGTCCACTTCTCGCGTAGCCTTACTGTCCAACTGCGGTGTTGGGAGTGAAACAAGCTTCGGTTGGACAAATTCCAGCATTGTGCCTATTTGGAGGCTTGATTTGTTTCAACCCTGAACTTTGCATTGTCAAACACCAATTTGATCTGCTGCGCCCACGCTTCCAAGCCATACAGAATTCTCAAAATGTATGGGTTGGTGTCGTCAAGATTTGGTATACAACATGAATTGCAACCTCGTTCTCAAAACCACTGGAATCAACATGAATCAAATGGCTTGGTAGAATTATTGGTTTTGAGATGGGATACTCTCGACTCAACACGCAAATCATCCAACCTGACAGGCATCAGAAGTCTGCTGGAAATCACTGTCGTTTCATGAGCGGTGGCGTTGAAGGCAATTCTCTTGGTCGTTTCCTCCTGGGTGTGGTTTTGATATGGCTTAGCCCCATCAGACCTGAATGGCTTTTCCCATTAGTGACCACATGATAGTTGATAGTTTCATCCTCGTTCAAGTTTGAACTAGATGACTCGAATGACTCGATGACTTCAGCACAGCTTCAATAATCACTGCAACTTCGGTCTCCACAAATTTCATCTGAGTCCCAAAACGCACGTTTTGCACCGGCCGCACCTTCCTGATCCTTGGAATTTGGTTTGTGCCATCACACTATGACAACATCTATGAGATGAACCGCTGTGTATCACCAAGATGGCATGGTCCAATCACAATTCCCAATGGGGGGTTGAATACTTGGGGGTCGCTGATCTGCCCCCCCCCCATCAACCCAAAGGTGAGGGGGGGGGGCTGGGTTAGGAGGTCCTTCAGCAGAGGTCGACAGCCATTCAACTTTGAGGTTGAGACATGTACTGGCCGTGGAATTCCAAATTCATAGGCCTTGGTCCAGAGTGATATGGGCGATACTCTGATGGGATGTGTCAGGTGTGGAATCAAAGGCAGCCCAAACTCAAAACTGTTCTCCAGATTGAGCGGATTGAGGCCGATGGGATATTGATGATGTGCGATGTGAGACTTACGGTGACCTACACGGCATGTCTGCAAATCAAAATAGAGGTTGTGGCCATGAACCTTGGGAAATGTTAAGGTATGGGCATGCATCACAGTAAACATAGGGCAACTCCAAAATCAATCAATTTTCCTTTTGCTTCAGAAGGAACTTTGCGGTCCCTTTTTGACCAACCACACCCGTGGGAAAGATGTTAGGGTTGTTGTGCGATCTGAGTATGCCTCAACTTAAGGACCAACTACATCCAACATTTGCATCCCATTTCTCCTGGTTACTTCGTTATATCCCGTGACATATCATGTGAATCATACGCAGGCCACAAGACACAGCACTTGCCCCATCAAAGCAGTTCGGCCCACCTGAAAGCCGTTCTTTGCGGCGTGTGCCAGGACCTCTTTGAAACTCCAGATCCTGGTAACATCCGCAGGCGCACCCACCGTGGCTGAACTGTTCGAATCATGCCACACATCTATTTCAGGTGAAACTTCCAATCCCAAGGCCTGCCAAGGCTCTACTGGTCTACCCAATTTCATTGCTTACTCTTGCATCCCCAAATCAGATAAATCAGGTTGGTTCTAGACATTTCTTGAACTAATTTTGGTTCTCCAGGTTTACATTTTTCGGCCTCTGGAAGATTCGATGTTCGGCATCGACCTGAGGCCTGAGCGGCGAAAATCGGCGTTGGAGGTCCGAGTCGGTCTGGGCGAAACTGGAAATCATAGTGATGGGATTTCATTTCTTATCACCATTCCATACCATTCCCATGTATCTCTGGCAAGATCACACAAAATCGGTTTGAACAAAGAATGGGAAAGACATCGAAATCTTCACCGCTACTACTTGACCATGTGACAATAGATTCATTGAATCTTCCCCAACCGTCATGCAGCCCACATCCTTGGTGGGTTGCCCCTTGGGTCTCAGGGTCCACACAAATGAACCCATCGATGCTCAAAGTCCTTCCGGAAGAGATTCTTCGGGAGCCTCGCATCTGAAATTCCGTTTGCTCAATTTACTGGGGTGAATTTAGCAACATTGATAACTACCAATTGACCATATTGTTCCAGTTCGGTTGCGCTTTCTCGAATTGGATATCATTGATAAGTTGAAAGAACAGCAAACAATCTGGTCTTACTCCAATGAATTCAGATATCCCACATGTTTCTTCACATGATCTTGGAGCAGGATGACTTTTGAAGCCAAGCAGCAAATCGAGCATTGCATCGCAGCAAACAAACACCCGGAAGCTCCAGCATGTGTCGAACTTCGCACATGGAAAGGTAAAAGAACGGGTTGAAATGGCAAGTTGCTGAGATGACGTAACATCATGAATTGATAGAATGCCATGGTGCTAACTAATGAGAGCTGCGCAGTGACACTTATTGATCGAATGCGGGGCGGGAATGCCAACACCGCTGGTGACCAAACTATTAACAACCCGTCTTGACAAACTGTTTTTGATCGATTTCAGCGAAGCGTAGGCCACTCTTGATACACAACTTCCTCTTTCATGCCTTGGGTTTTCCCTGTTCTTCCCACCAGGCTGCCAATGGACAGTGGAGGTTCATAGTGACGATTGTCCCTTGATTGGAATGATGGCTTGGTCTATCCCTTGCATCGGTGACAATACCCAACTCTCATCTTTGTGACATGATGCTTATTTCAATACCCAAAACTTATGCAGCAAGGCCGGTCCTTGCAGTTTTTGGAGCAACTTTTTTGGAGCGCTGACGCTGGTTGCGGGAGCGCTCTAATACGCAACATGTGAGTTTGCTATCACATCTGGTGGGATGCCACGTGAGATCACATGACAATCCTTGACAACCGGAGCGATCGACCGGGTTGCACATCAAGCATATCTGAAGCATGAAGCGGCACTGAAGTCAGCAGCTTAAAACATGAAACTTTCAACACAAATGCAGCTTTAAATCTTCAAGCAAGGCATCACACATACAGTGCACCCCTGATAGCTCTCAATAACTCATCCAATGCCATCCAGCTTCCTCAACCTTCGCCTGATTTTGCATGAATATTACCGGGAGCATCGGTTTGAACATACTGCAATAGCTAACCAATTCTCAGTGTCAAATCATTGGGACATTTCTTACATTTCTTGCCTTTCTTACCGTGATCTGATTTCGTTGAAGCTCAAAGAACCCCACACCCAGGGTGCCAGCTGGCCCCTGGCCACGCGTGAGACGACTGCTTGGTGCTCAGCGTAGGCACCTTGCAGTCTGCTAGTGGCACAAGGTCTTGAAGGGTCGCATCAGTTGATAGGGAAAACAATTATCCAGCATGATTCAACCAACATCAAACCGGCGTTTCAATGTTTATTGCATCTAACAAGAACGAAGGTGAAAAAGTGAGAACATAATGCAAAACTACCAGCAAAGGAGTTTATCTAGGCCAATCGTTCACTCTACACGCCAGAGTTCAAACTGAGTGTGAATTATTCAGTGCTGCATTTACAACTGTGTCAACGACTCCTTTTCTGAGCTTATTTGTTTGCCTACTACCAGGAGGTTTGGGTCAAACAACAGAAAACCAAAGGATACAAACTGCATCAAACTGCTCAACCGTCATGGATTTTCATATTATTCAGTAGGACCAGGAATGCAACCTGACACTTTCGAAATCTAAACCGTGACTGCAAATATCTGAAGATTGAATTCACTGCCCCTAACATTCACCAGGACACAACTCCAAAACGCATTTGAAATGAGAATGTTGGGTCTTAACCCCAAGAAACAGAAACAGTCAGGTTCCCCCAATTTCGGTGTCATATTCATTTCTCATCTGTCAGGCATCCCCAGTGGCGATTCCGCTGTGGCAGCTGACTTAGCTGCGGCTTCGGCTTCGGCTGCGGCTCTTGCTTCTCCCCGTAGGCTTCTTCGCGCCACACCTGAGCGCAGGGTAATTTTGGCTCAACGCAGGTGGAGTGGCACAGAGGATGGGCAAAGGTAGTGAGAATGTCAACACTGCTAGCTATCCATCTCAGCAAATGCATCCATCTCATTCTGTTTCCGTTCAGGCGAAAGTTGCTATCCGATATCAGTTCAGGTTGCAAGCATCGACCTGGACCAAGTGGCTTGAAGCAGTCAGTGCGACGGGAATAGTTGTGAGCACCACAGGATGGGCAGTACCTCAGACAGCGAAGGATTGACTCCATACAGAAGCCTATCTCAACATTCAAAAATTGACTGGTTCAAACCCAACAAATGGAAAATCGATGAAAATCGGTCATCTTGATGCTTGGCCTCTCGGTGACACATCAAAGTGCTATCAAGTTGCCAGTCTCCATCTCTAAACTCATCCCCTCCAGCAAGCTCAGGGTGGGGTATCCAGTTCCACGCAGTTCCGTGGAATACTCTAGCTACGCCATGAACATGGAAAACCGAGAATCATTTCCGGGCGGTTTCGAGTGTTTTGACACGCCCCGGAAAACAACAAGTTGGGATGTTGTAGTATCTTGCAGTCCATGTTCCAAACTCCTTGTTTGCAGCTACACGAGAGGTGGCAATCTACCAGCATCTGCCATCGACACCTGGTCGGTCCCGTTTCGGTGGAGGAGAGCGCTGGCGCGACCGTGAGCGGCTCCTCTTGTTCTTTTTGCCATCTTCGATCTTCCTGAGAGAATTTATGCTTGCAATCAGAATATATCAGAATAATCAACAATCTCCATATAGAATAATATAGAATAAAGTGCACTGTTGGGAAATTAATTTGCCCAGGCAATTATTAAAGTAAGGCTCTAATTCTTGATCATAGAATCACAGTCATTTTGGGCCGAAAACCCAGACCAAAACTACACGGGATACAATCTCTGCCGATGCGGGCTGAATCAAAATGGGTCAAAACATCGATGTGGTCATGCTTCTGGTACAATTTCAAGAGTACAATGATTTCTTTCTGGACTGAGTCAGAACTGCTACCGGAAAAAGTTTGGGCCAGGTGAACCCAAGTGACTTGATTCGAGAGATCACCACCGCACTGGCGTTGCGCGCATTCTCAATGACCTCAACTGACATGATCCCATCAGCACAGCCTCAGCACAGCCTTGACATATCAACTCGGAGCAGTACAAGCTGCACTTTGTGAACTCTACGCAAAGCCATCTGAAGCCCAGTCCAGACGGATCCCATTACGAACCATATGCAAACATCAGAAATTCTGAAATCACCCACTTCAGATGCTTTAGCCAATGATTTGCTGGGATTGATCCATTTCCTGTGAAGACTGCGGATCGTCTTGGTCAAATGACGTTCCAGCCCTGGTCAATGCAAGCGTCACGCACCTGCCAGCCAGAGAAATCACTCATGATAGACTCGGACAGTATCATTGCAATCTAACCAGCAACAGAAAATAAAGCAATCTTCATCAATATGATGGGAAAATTGAAACAACATATAGCATTGACTGTAGGGAATATGATGGAATATTTGCCGAAAGGCATTATGATCGACCCCAAGTGATCAGTTGGAAGCAAAGTCCAACGTAAGAGTTTGGATCAATCTCAGTGTGAGCATGGTATGTTTCAACAAAAAACACCCCATAACCCCGATATTCAGCGAACTCTTCGGATCTCATCATTCCCGAAAAATGGTTGGTCGGTCAGGATTTTTGGAGAGATCACGCCAAGAATAAGTAGCTGTGAGGGTTTGGAATCCCGAAACAAAATCGTATCTTTATATATTTTTTGTCCTGAACATTTTCTGAATTTTCCTGAAGATCCATGATGATCGGATGCAAATCGGACGCAAATCCCGGAGGCTCAGCCTCTTTGGTGGCTCCACGTAGTCTGGCGGCCGCAGACTCGTTCAGCTCATTCTCTTTGATGAACCTGCAACGATCAGCTGGCTGACACGTCTACGATTGCCGCGTACTCATCAAAACTACAGGTGGGTCGACTATACCTGCATCCTCGAAAAGGCACAAATAAATGCTCATTTGAGAAATTTCTGCTTTTTGAGCGGTTTTTCTCCACATGAGCGTAATTGCACCACTTTAGGCATTTTTGCACTTTGTGCATTTTGAAGCCAAAATTATAAGCGTATTTTGCCGGGAAATAAGCGTAAATACCCGGGAAAAAAGCGTAAATGCCCGTCCGTCAAGAAACAAATGCGCGTTTTCT
>Ga0126342_10018498_pt1 | contig 11938 bp, 9 predicted proteins | sample Cyp1metagenome_FD_92528 | JGI IMG/M metagenome (GOLD analysis project Ga0126342, IMG submission 92528) | Coral microbial communities from Lord Howe Island, Old Settlement Bay, Australia - Cyphastrea 1 metagenome | ecosystem: Host-associated > Invertebrates > Cnidaria > Coral ... | reverse complement strand
GTACAAGACTGTTCAAATAAACTATTGCAGAAAGGTATTGTGCGTGACTGCATAACCATGTGTATTGACATCTGTACCATTAACATACGTGTGAGCATTCGGGTTCGTGGGCTTCATCTTGTTCCTTCCTCAAACCGTTTTCAAGCTTTTTAATTTGATTCTTTTTGCAGTCTTCCTGAAACTGAAGGGGAAAACCATCAAGACACCTTTAGGTGGGACAGTTGTTATTGGGTTGCAAAGCCATCATATTCGCTTCCTGAATTACAGCTGTTACATCCCATGAGTTTTGGTCTTTGCTGGATCAGTTATCTTAATAGAAACCCCCAAAAAGAACCGAGAAGATGGACACGTAATTTGCCACTATTTTGCAACTCTGTTAGGATTGGATTTTACTTTCTATCTTTTGGGCATTGCCAAAAGGGCCTTTTGGCTCGCCCTTCTTCCCCTAGGTAACCTATTCTGCCAACAGCAAACGCCTTCTGACGGCCTCCCAGGACGGGTTTTCCTCGCTTTCCAGGTTTCAAAAGATATTTGCGATCCCTTGTTGTTTGTTTTGCTTGGGTAATTTAGGGTAGGTAGACATCATTTCGAAGTTCAGAAGCTGGTGCAGTTTCACATTCTGAAGGTTTCGATTGGCTTCCTTCAGAATTTCTCTGCATGGTCAATTTATCAAAATTCGGTATGACCAGAGGAATCATCTCGAGAGATCGGCTGCCCAGCTCTGCGCCTTGCCAAGATGTTCCAAGATTTCATTCCAAGATTTTCTGGTTGGATATGGCAAATCTTGGGTCATAGCCGTTCAAAAAAAATGATGAATGCTGTGTAGTTCACATTCCCAGTGGAATTTTTCTGCGCGCACAGGACCGCACTGCCAGAATGTGGGAGGCTCACCTGTCAGCAGACCCTGGCACTGTACCCTTTTTAGGTCTCAGGAAAAACTACAGGGGGAAAATAGCGACAAACCACAGAGGGTTGAGAGAACCATGTTTGGAAGTATTTTCAAACCCAAATGACATCAAATGACCCATATTTGAAATGCTTCAAGGGCCGTTTTGAAGCTTGGACCCCGATGCCACAGGCGCTGTCTGGGATGTGTCTTCGAGAATTTCGTGGGCATACTGACACCGTGCAGGTTGGTATCCGCTACAGGAAGATAGAAACCTACGGAGAAATAAACAAAATAAACCTCTGAGAAAGTCACTACTTACAGCAACAGCTCATTTCTTCATTGGTTCACAGGGACACTGAGAAAGTGTGTGAAATATTTGAAATAACGCGAATGTCTGGAGCGCACAAAATGCTGCGACCAAACCGAATCCATCCGAATCCCTATCTAAATTGTTTTTAAAACATGATAGGTGGTCGTGATGATCATGACTCTCGCTATTATCATATTTTCAAGTTACTTCTACTCATATTGTTGTCATTCTTGTATGAGTGTCTTGTTAATCATAGTCGTGCCACGATTATGAGTGCCACCCCCCACATGATGATTAATTCTCATTTAAATCCACCCAAAAATGGCCGGGCGTTTTTTTTTTCGTCCTCTCAGTCCTCTCCCAAAAATTGACGAACCAATGAGCTTCAACGAATTTTCCCAAAATTCCACCGAAATTCCCTAAGCATTTCCCAACAACAATCTAAGAAAGCAACAACATCTCCCCCACATCTCCCAACTTTACCTTCTCCAAACCATCCCATCGGTGCAGTCCGCCTTCTTTTCGGGCGATGGCCGTCTCTGCGTCACTGGCTCCATGGATCGCCACCTGGAGAAACATGCGATGGAGTTCCATGGGGATTTTCCATCATGCTCCACAAAAAAAGTGACCTGAGAGATTCTTTGGCCGCAAAATTGATGGAATGAATACTGTTGGGGTATGGACATGTATAGTTATGTAATATGTAACAATATTTCTACTCTACACATGCTTGTTGAAGACTATACATTGTTGTTTTTTTGTTTAACGCAGCCACCTGCAACCTTGGATCATTTGCCAAGCCCTTGGTCAGCTCACCTTGATGACCTCATTCTCTATCATTCTCCCAGTGATTTGATGGCAATCACGTGGGCTGTACCCCAATTACACCCCGATTTATGGCCACTCTTCACTGGGTTGAGCTTTTGGAGGAATATCTGAGAAAATCTGATGGTACCCTATTTAATGGCCCTATTTCAGACCTTGGTATTCTGTCATCATGCTGCTGGGGGGTGGAGATTATCACTGGAGCTAAGACATACAGAAACATGCGATTCAGTTGAGCTGCTCCTTGCCCATATATGGCTATGGATCAATGCCTGCAATCCATTTACTAGCTATTTTGGTTTTCACCAGGAGGGTTTTGACCCATCCCCATCAAGGTACTGCGCGAATTTGGGAGACCAAGACCGGGGACTGCTTACGGACCCTCTCGGTGCGCGCCGGAGATGTGTTGGTTGTGAGGGGAGGCCAGCTCCATGAACCATAATGCGTAGCTTTTCACAAAGGGCAAACAACACCGCCCCTCTATTTTCATGAAAAAGACGACATCATGATTTATCATCTCTGATCATCATGGAGTCTTCTGATTGTTGACGAAGTGAGTACCTTCATTTGGTTTGTAGTTTTATTTTTTCACATGTTTTAAATCTATACGATGTATTTCTTAAGCCCTACCTCATTGATGAACTCTAACCAATACTCTCCGGATGCGTTGGCACCAATCATGTTGTGTCGGGGCAAGCTGCTGACTCCATGTGATTTCTTCCAAAAGATTGAGGACTATCAGAGCTGGTGTGTGATCAGGTGCCACCAGTCATCTTCAGTACCAATCCAAAACAAAAAGCCAGTTTGAAACGGTCCTTGGATAAGCATCACATGGAGCAAAGCTGGAGAGGAACCATGCTTGATGACTGGAGACACACGAGCTATTAAACTTATTAAACATTCTAAACTGCTATAGACTTATAGGTTGTTATAGTTGGTTGATGTTGGTTGTACCTGGTTGGGATAATTCGAATCTTCTATGAATGGCTGGGATAGCAACAGCCCCGCAAGCCACTGGGACCAACGGGATGGGCAACCGGCGAAAAAGCCATGGTGATGGATCCCCGAATTGGTGGGTCTTCCCCTGGAAAATCCATGGGAAATTCATCATCAAAGGCCTTAAGGGAAAGAATTCGGCACCTAACTACTGAAGCTACTGGTGAATTTGTCTATTGCCATGCTTTTTGACCAGCTTTACCAACATTTTTATTTCCGTTTTTGCCACCCCAAATCAACCTCAGCCACCAGGGGAATGGCACATTTTGGGTGTTTCATGGTACTGCTGGGACATCACCATACCCCAGTAGTTCAGGGATGATTCCAGATACAGGTCACAGATGACTCTGCCAACAAACATGAGACATGTATTGATGTTTACTAATGTCAGAATCTCAAGCCTGGAGTATTGCACCCTGGTCAATTATCTTCACCTTCAAAGTAACAAGAACTAGATGCCAAAAATGGAGTCCTTCATCAACCAACCGAGGATTTTTTTTGCCCAAACTCAGGGAAAAAACGACTCGACTTTCAAGGCCCCAAAATTGGTTGGTTCCCCCATTTTCTGCATCCTACGGCATCCTCCTGCATCCTGATGAAATCCCGAAGATCTGCGCATTGTAGTGTATCTAGCAGCATCTAGCGGCTATAGGGGGATTTGGAATCTCAATTTCAACCAGAGAATAAAGCTTAGTGTAGAGCCACCATTGATGGTTGAAACTGCGAAACGATCATGGAATTCTCCGGTCGAAAATAGGGTGAGGTGAGTGAGCCTTCAGCCGGTGTCGATCCAGTATCCATTGCTTGGCAATGCTGAGGGTCACTTCCAAGAATTTCAGCACACAGACCATTCTAGGCATCATTCTAGGCATTTCGACATGGCTATGGGTCAAATACGATCAAATATTTAGACCCAGCGAACTGCAGACTGCTCGTCTTTAGTAAACCCTCCAGTTCTGGAGGTAATGACTTGACCATACTTGACCCATGCCGTCATTTATATAGTGTAACATAAAATATAATAAAATCCATGTAGAGTACATATACTCGTTCTTTAGACCAACAGTTAACTGAGTTAACTCAGCAATTTCAAGACTGAGTACTGTTTCTCTTGGTAACAAATTCACTAATTCCAATATAGCTGGGGATATCCTTTCATTTCCGAATTTCAACCAATGGTTTCAGCCCCTAGGGGCATGCGGGCTCCGTGCTCTTCGCGCTCTTTTCAGCGGATGCGGGTTTTGTGGCCACAGCTGCAAGGCGGGATGGGACCATACCAGTACTATATCTCTACTGTATCTACCCTTCCGAAACCAAACATGGCAATTGAACATCCTATATAAATGGAGGCTTTAATGGGAAATTAATCATTAATCTATAAGTGGTGGATAGAATATGGTATTTTCAATGATATTCCCATTTTATTGTTTTTTTCTTTATCTTTAATATTCCATATACTCCAGGATGACTATATTCTGTATATCTATGCAAAATGCATGGTTGAAGGGCATATTACCAACCATCAACAGGGATATGATGGGGAAAACATGGGAATGCACAATGCGAGGTCATCATTATCTGCACTCATTGTATGCTTGCAATATCACAGTCGCATTTCCTGGTTCCTGTTGGATGCCCGTGAAACAGCCAAACGCAACAAAACCTGATTGGTGGTTTGGAACATTTTGTACTTTTCCATATATAGGGAATAATCATAATAATCATCCCAACTGACTTTCATATTTTTCGGAGGGGTAGGTCAACCACCAACCAGAAACACTGTGCAAGCCATGGCCAAAAGCCAGAAACCAATCGCTGAAGATCCCTGGCATCTCAGCGGTTCTGACATGAAGTTCTCAGACGAACCCACAGTTCTCAATGAACAATGGGGGTTGAAGCATCCAAAACGGGATTCGCACTCCCTGAAAAATGGAGGTTGAACCACTGAATAGGGTGAAACCAAGCCATTTCTCGTACTATTTCTATTGGAATCCTAACACATCCTAAAACATTCCTCAGCAATTGACTGGTGTTTTGAGAGGTGTGGCTCAATCACCAAGCAGATTCACTACAGATTCACTACACCAATCGTGTGATTGAAGTGCGGAGGTGAGCAGAAGTAAAGCACATCAAAGAGATTGTATGACTATATGATACTGTTTGCTGTCATATGATTCACTGGATTGGTTTAAGGGAAAATCTACAGGAAACCATGGTTTTTACATGTTTTTACCATCAAATATAGGGCTTTCCTGTAAGTTTTCCCATCATCCAATTCTATGAATGATAGCCGAAACATGGAACAGATGACTCTCTGTAGCATTTTAAGTTCGCGCAGTTATGGTCATCAAAGTGAATGTGTATAGAACAGCGCACCTGCAAACACCAGTGAAATTTGTGCTTCAGGAAAGAAGAACATGCTGTGTAATTTGCAATGTTTTGAAGGAACTTCAAGAACAAACTGTTACTCGTAATGTTTCCGGCATCCCCTAGGGGTGCACTCGAGCGCTTTTCTCCACCACAGAAAGATAAAAACAGGCCGTTTTGGGTCGAACATCGAAAAAGAAGGCCAGCTAAGGCTCATTAGTAAGGTTGCCTGCAGCTGAGTACCTAAGCTTGTAACTCTTGCTGGTTCCTTTACATCACAACGCGCCTTCTGGTGTATCTCTAATTCTTGGGATGATTCATGCAATAGATGAGAATTCTCTTGTAGCTGACCAATCTGAAATGGCGGAACGACCCTCAACCCCCATCGACAATCCCCCTAAAAGGCGTAGCTAGTGTACCCTACCTATCCATCTATATTATATATCCAAACGTCCATCCACTCATCAATCCATTTATCAATCCATATCAGTCCATTCATCCACCTCTCAATCTTTCTCATCCATTTATATACCTTGTCCATTTACTTTATCCAGCTTTCTTATCCATATATTTTATTTGTCTATCTGTCTCTCTCTCTCTCTCTGTTTGTCTGCCTGCCTGCCTGCCTGGCTGGCTGGCTGGCTGGCTGGCTGGCTGGCTGGCTCTCTCTCTCTCTCTCTCTCTCGCCCTCTCTCTCTCTCTCTGTCAGTCTGTCTCTCAAGCTGTCTCTCTCACTACATATAAAATAAAAAATCAATCACATATATATATATATATACATATACTATATACATATAGACACACACACACATATATATATATATATATATATACTATATACATGTAGACATATATATATACATAGATATGACATTAGTCATGGGATGCTTAAAAACCCATCCATCTACTTGGTAGTAATAACCGCATCCCAAAATCATGGTGTGCACCCTACAGGGACGGCTGCGTGCGAACCTACGACAGCAAGACGGGGCGCTTGCAACGGCTGTTGGAAGGACATCATGCGAAGGCTGGAGTAAGTTTCGGGGGTCGAGTTGGGATGATCAATGGGCATAACTTATAGGATATAACAGCCACAAGTGTGCTTATCTAGTGACATATAGATACATATGGCAACAATGGGGTACAACCATCAACACTTTTTTATGACGCCAATGAGTTGGGAACAGCCTCATTTTACCACCAAGGAACAATGATTCATGGGATTCATGGTCAAAACGATGTAGAAAAAGGACGAGATGAAATGGATGTGCTGTTACAAGGTTCAATTGTGCAATTGAGTTTTGTTCAAGTGCCACCTCTGAATTCGATGGGATGGATAGGATTCATGGTCAGTCATTGGGTGAATGCTACCCCATCAATGTGAAATAAATGTTGTATATCGAAGGATATTTTACGCAGCTGACTTGCAGTTGGACTAGGTTTACTAATGCTAGCTAGCGTTAAGTCGTATCAGCTCGTAAAAGTCGTATTGGGACGCCGTGCGCCTGGAAAAAGTTCAAGTTTGGCTTCACCACAACTTTTAGTCATTGAACGATTTCATTGTTTTGGGGCCGTACGCCTGGAACAAGTTTAATTTTTATGCGCAACAGCTTTCGGAACTTGTATTTGATCATACTTTCAATGGGGAATACGCTTCTAAGATATTGTTGCCATTGGGGTTTCTGATCAGATAATTAGATAGGTTTGTTCTTGGGAATTGGGTTCCGCATTCTCTAGGCTTTGCCAAGTCTATTGTTAAAGAGAATGTGCCTTCAGAGCTGGAAAGACTAGGAACTGCTTGGGTATCCACCGCTGATCGGCTTTTGCCTGCGCAGCCATGTCTTTGGAACAAAAGAAACATGTGGTTCTTGAGGTCAAGGATTGCACGGGATACAAATACAGCTGCACACTTGTCTGATACAAACAGTAGGTGCCATTGCTGGCACGGTGTGGGCTTGTCTGAAAATATGGTGCCTGGAAATCCAAAGCTTAAGCTTGATTTTCTCTATCAAAATTGGTGCCATTTGCAGGACGGTATGCCTCATTTTCAGATACAACCATATATCATATATTTACCATTGTTAAGTAATGTTTTCATGTCGCTTCCGCAGAAGTCTTCGGTGTGAGTTTGCAATGAACTGAGACCTTGGAACCCTGCTGTTGGGTAGGTCTTGGTCCTTAACTGCAGGACAAACAATAACAAATCCATGGTGATAAATTTTGGAAAAACCACATATGATCAAATTAAAGCATTAAAGTGAAGAATGGTCATGCGCCTTTTTTGTAAGGCTTTTGTTTTATCCTCGATATTTAGACATTTAATCATATATATATATAAGTATGTGTATATGTATATGTATGAATCCCAAGGACGATGACCAGGGGCCCCAACGTCACCAGTCGCCCCCCGGACCGCTGCGCCAGGTCAATACGCTGTCCTTTGTCTCCTTCTGAGCGTCAGGAGAGGTCAGTCGTAACGAGTCATCAGCAGATGGGTTTTGTCTGGAAATGTTGGGAAAACCCACAAAGAAAAACCCATAAACCATCCATTGGTGAATCATGATCCCTATCCAAATAGGCATTAAACTGGGGATACTATACCCCAGTTTCGGTATTGGTTCAAAGGATATGAACCACCAAATACTTGATCTCGCGTTGGTCACAGATGCTACCGAGTTGATTACTGAAACATACTGAAACCATTTCATTTTCTCGTCTGCAACCGCAGATTGGTGAGCTGTGCTTAGATACAGCTGGACCTGCCGCGGTTTGGAGAAACGTGCTTCTGCACCTCCCAAAGGGACGTTGCGCTTGCACTTCATGCCATTTGCCGACGCGCCATGGCCATGTTAAAGACATGGCCAAAGACTCTTTGATTCGACCCGGAAAGAGAGTTTGCTGCCGTCTCTTGATGATTTTTCTGGCACAATATGGGGACATCCATGGTTACCAGTTACCAGATAATTACTGCAGATATCCCACGATTTTGATGGGACCCAGGGTGCTAATCGGATTTTGATCCATTCCGAAGGTTTTCATAAACTTTTCAGACTGCCAAGGTGGCTTGCAAAGTTGCCTTTCGATGGTTTTGCGGTACAAGGATCCCCGATCCCCCGATCGCAGAGAATGGCCTGATTACGACCAAGTCCGAATCCATTAGCGGCCTTGCAATTCTCTGCTTTCAGAATCCTCCAAGATGTTCCATGTTCATGTTTTTTTTACGTGTATCCTATATATATAATATATCCCATTATATCCCCATGATTTGGTAGAGATTTGTAGAGTATGCACTTGGTATATCTCACTGGTGAACTCTGGACCAGTTCCCCAGAGACAGCCAGGCATCCATCGACTTGCAGAGGTGGGGTCGATGGTGGTTTCCCAGAGGGCCTTTTGAGCGCTGAAGATTTGTCAACCTACAGTACTGTAGTGGATTTTCAGTATATAACCATCCATGGTCTTCCAGAAGTGTAAGAGCGTGGGCATTGTTGGCAATGAACTGTGTGAAGTCAATCAGAATCATAAAATAATTCGGAATGGGGGTCTCATTTTCATCGTTCCATATTTTACAATGAAAACAAAGTCCTGTTTGTAAATCGAAGTACTGTACTGTAAAGGCATCTCTGGGGTAGGTATTCCTGGAAATTGTCGTTGACAGACATCCCATAGGTTCTCAATGTGGTAAACGAACAAAGAAAGCCCTTCGCTATTCTTTACAATTTAAAGCCATACCCCGAAAGATAATTTTGGAGTGGTGATATATGGAATATGATAGACCCTACCAGATTTTCACACATTTTCTTCAACCATTTTCTGCATTTCATCACCCCTTTCGCTCGGACCTGCCACCAGGTTGTACCGTGGCTGGAAGGGCCGGGGTGTGGCCTCACAGCGTTATGCCGCCGCCTTACAGGCGCGGGACTGGAGATGATGTGAATGGATGATTTTCCCATGGAGGAGTGTGCATGGGTTTGCCTTGAACTGCAGATCTTTGCTCACTGGCGATGCTGTAAAGCCTGGGGTCTAGAGTGAAGCCGTTTGAGTTGTTCCTGTTATTACTTTGGATGATATGCCTGTGTGCACGCACTGTTTGTCCCTGTTGTCGACGCGCGTATAGAACGCAAGTAACAATACCTAGGAAATCAGGAGGCTGAAATTGCAGACCGGAACCAAGCAGGCTGAAAAGTTACCCATTCCTTTTGTTGGTCTTCAGTCCTTTCTTTTGCCCGACCTGTTTTTGCAGGAGCACGCTGGCCTGATTGTTTCTTTATCCGGGCATTTCCTTCCCCCAAAAATGGAAGGGACAAGCTTCAAAACTGGTTCCATAGGGATTTGTGCTGAAAGAAATGGAGAGAATATTTATGAAATAGGTCCTGCAAAGGTGTTCCCCAAACAAATTTGGAAGCAATCAATTTCACGGCCAACCTCCAACCTACAGACCAAGGATGACATGGCAACTCGATTCAAGGGGTGCCATTCCCTGCCATCGGAGACAAAAAAAGATGTGACAAACAAGAAGATGCGGCAATTTTGCCACATAATTCCAAATAAATGTTGTGGACAGTTTCTTCGACATGACGTTAGAGAAAACTTCTTTGAAAACAATTCAAGATGCCGCATGACAAAAAAGACAAAAAACAATCATCTTGCACACACAAGAAACGCAAAAGCAGCTCAAGCCGAGGCGCGGAACAGCCACAGTCCGAGTGCTTGACATCGCTTTCTGAACGGCCGTGCTGTGCATGTGCCAAGACAGGCCTCAGAATCTCAGAATCGAGTGGAGGCAGGTGGACCAGCCACAAAGCGTAAGAAAGAATGAAACAATCCTATGCACGCGTGAAACACTAGAGCAACAAGTAGGATCGAGCACCGCGACAGAAAATATGTCAAAAAGCAGCCTGTGCAGCGCAAAAATGGAATGCCAATGAAGGACGAATGCCATGTCCGTGCTGCAGGCTTGGACTGCCTCGCTACCCCAAATATCAATTTTTTTCTTCTTGTTCTTCTCGATTCTCTTTTTATTTTTCTTTTCTTCTGGTTGTTGTTTCTGTGGTTGTGGTTGTGGTTGGGGGGGTGGTGGTGGTGGTGGTGGTGGCCGCCGCCGCCGTCGGTTGTCGCTGTTGTTGTTGTTGTTGTTGCTGTTGTTGTTGTTGTTGCTGCTGCTGTTGCTGCTGTTGTTGTTGTCGTCATGGTTTTTGTACCCGTCCCCCTGATCAAGGCTGGGGTTGGAGGATTGATAGCTGTTTGAGTGGAGAAATGATGAAACATCTCCAAAATTGGGGATAGCCTAATTGCAGATAATTGCAGACTCATGTCAAACTTGGATCAATGAAATATAACAAAAAATGGTCACCCTGAAAAGCAGCCGATGGCTATAACATCCAACCATTATCAGTTATAAGTTTTAAGCTACAAACAGCGCGAGAACAGATGAAATTGGGTATGACATTAGGTGTGAACATTTGTGAGCTGGATGGAGCACCCTAGAAACTGGATGAAACTGGAATGTTTCGACAGCAGAGCTGGTTGGTCGATGTTGGTGGTTTCATTTTTTTTCAACTTGATCATGATTTCCAATGGACTGATATTTTTGAAGGGTAGACACAAACAAAACAAAATAGAATTGGGAACCACCAACACTACGTATCAAGAAAGGGGTATGTTGACTGATCAACTGAAACTCAAACGAACTGAACAGATCTGAGTACGACACATTTTGTGGGCCCATGTCCCAGTTGATGGGTCGCTGTACCAAAATGATTCTGGTTGGTGGTTTCAAACATTTTTTATTTTCCATAATCCTTCTCATTGACGAACTCATATTTTTCAAGATTTTTATTGCACCAACCAGTGATTGGTTTATCTCACACCTTTGCGCTAGGTGAAACTCGAATATGACTCTGCCACGTCCATTCAGCAGGAATCCCAAACTGAGATGCCGGTCATTTTCTGAGTTTTTGATGCGCAGAACTCCCATTTTTTATCCATTTCCCGATGTGTCAAAACCAACATTTTGGGTAAGGCTTTTCCTTGTGCCGCGTGGAACTACAAGTATCAACAACTATCGGCCATCAGGTGTGCCGTGATTGAAATCCGATGCTTACCAGATTAGATATCACCAGCTCGGGGTTCCAATTCCACTTCTCAGCTTTCGAATGTTTTTGATGGTTTGATATAAACTCATATGGTTGTCAGCTACATTTGGTCAAATCCTGAGGTCCCTTACATTGAAGCCAGCAGATTTCTTCGAAGCAATCGCAATGAAGGGACAGTTTGCAGGACACTCCAATGGTTGATGGCAAGATTTGCCCCACCAATTCAACCAGTCAATGTCAAGTTTGGTGGTGAGACCTTCATTTATTGCTCAATTTCTCGATTTTTTGATGCTGAAGGCCCATACTGCTGTTGGCTATTCCATGATATTTATATAAGGGCTGCCGCCCCTGCCGCCGACCCCGGAACAAGCAACCGAGGTTGGCTGATCTTTTGGGCGTGTCCCACCATTTCGAATGGGCCATATTTCGTCTTTCAAACAACCTCACCTGCTTACC
>Ga0126342_10018497_pt1 | contig 11939 bp, 10 predicted proteins | sample Cyp1metagenome_FD_92528 | JGI IMG/M metagenome (GOLD analysis project Ga0126342, IMG submission 92528) | Coral microbial communities from Lord Howe Island, Old Settlement Bay, Australia - Cyphastrea 1 metagenome | ecosystem: Host-associated > Invertebrates > Cnidaria > Coral ... | reverse complement strand
TTCCGGGTGTTCGGTGAACTGCGTGTTGTAAAGACTACATGACTTAGGCCACTTTCATATAGTTCTTCTTATGTCATTGGGCCCTCTTGGGCCTAAGTCATCTGCCGGCAGTATATATATATAATGTGCGTGATTATCCTTTCTTCGCTTGTGATATGTATGATTACGCGAGCACCTGCACGCGTTTAGGTTTTGGCGGTATACCGGTTGTGCTCAGGATCCATGCTTAGGTGCAGAACGATGCATCTCCCCAAAAAAAACATGCTACGGATTCTTGACACGGTATCCGAAAAGGTGACGGTGTGGCAGGGTTGGATAGAAAACAAGGTCAACCAAAAGAGATTTTATTTTTCTTGGAATACTACCACACACTACAAAATATGTAATGGATGTATGGGGGAACCCCTTTGATGGTTAAAGTGTAATCGTTTTTCCTTCCCACATATCCCGTCGAAAATTGGTGCGTTTCTGTGCAGCGGTTTGCAAGGGTGGGCCCCCTCACAGTTACCGAACTCGCGGCCTTCTTGTGCGAAGAATACTACGGCGATCAGGAGGAGACCTGCCATGAAGCAGATTCAGCGGATCAACACAGACATGAAACATGGAAGATGTGTGAAAAGTTGTGGAAATATCATCATTAACATCTTATGAAATATCATATGAGGTACGGTCAAAGCTTTGGTATACTACTTATGTAAAGGAAGGTTCTACTGTATCTAGAAAGTGCACCAAACACTGTGTAGCGACAGGGCCCCCCCAAAAGCGATACCTATAATTATGCAAATGTCCACATCTGAAGTTGTTTTGTACAAAGTTGCATACATGCAAGAGGCGAAATTTGCGATACCCTTAGCGATACCTTAGCGATACCCATTTGTTCAAAAAGTAGCCCCAGACCACAAAGAGACCCTTTACTCCTTTTCCTTTTTTTGTCCTTTCCTTTTTTGCCCTTTCCTTTGCCTTTTCCTTGTCCTTTTCCTTTTCCTTTCTTTTTCCTTTCCTTTTCCGTTCCTCTTCCTTTGATTTCTGGAATGAGAGACGCTGCTTCCTGTTCCTTACTCTTTCTTTCCTCTTTCTTTCCTCTTCCTTTCCTCTTCCGTTCCTTTTCCTTTCCTCTTCCATTCCTTTTCCCTTCCTCTTCCTTTCCTTTTCCATTCCTTTTCTCTTCCTCTTCCTCTTCCTTTTCCGTTCCTTTTACTCTTCATGTCCTTTTCTTTTCCTTTTCTGTTCCTCTTCCTTTCATCTTTTTTTACAGAATCATGGATGGCGATAGGGCCCCCCATGAAAAGCGATAGCGATACCAATTTTTCGGGAACTTAGCGAAGACAATGAGTTTTGACAACGGCTCATATAGATTGTACCGGACGAAACCGCCTGAAGCAACAAACAGAGAGAAACAATTCTTCAGGTGCGTCGCTTGGTGGACCTCCGCGCTACGCGCCATGGCAAGAAACTATGAGCTGGTCAGCCCACTCATGAACCCCAGGATCAAATATCCACCAAACTGGTTAAGGCATCATAAATTGGGTAATGATAAGCATATCATAAATCATAACATAATAAGCATCACACATGTTTGTGTATACAATGTATACATCTTTGTGTCAAACCATATCTTCTATTTGGCCGGACTCTCCGGGTCCGCCAGGTGGATCATGCCTATGACCAACGCACACGGCTATGCGCTGCGCCGGCGTGAGGAGAACTCCATGGACCCCAACCGGGACTTTCCGTATCTGCAACGGCCGGAAAAATGCATGAGGACTCAAACAGCCCGTGCCGTCAACGACACTTGGTCAACAATAGTAACCAATATGTAATTGATAATAACATATACTAACTACAATAGCAATAACATGTAACCAGAGTAATAACATCAGTACACTATTTTCAGTACAGTAGTTGAAAAGAGGATCAGAGCTTGGTGACTTGATAGATATTGATACAGGGTACTTACTTGTATTGTCATTCTCCATCAGGTGTTAGTTCGCTTCATGTTGATTGCCTGAAACCAAGGAGCTGTTTCGACGACATCTCTTTCAGCGACTTCGGCTGCGGAAAGTTTTAGCTTTCAACACTTTACCCTGTCTGTGAATGAATTAGCATAGAATGCATAGAAACCCCATCATTCTCATACCGTTTCGAAAAAACATCGTCCTTGGGAAGCTAGTAATTTCCATACCCTGAACTCACCGTGTTGACCGCGATGAAGAGAAATGATCAGAAATGTCAGAATGGTTGCCATTTCAGTTGGAGGGATTGCTCCCAGGTTCATGATCACCTTTCATGGTGGAATGAGAGCCTTGACCTACGAATGGGGATCCAGGACTGCCGAGCCCAAACTTGCGGCCTGGCAAACAAGAACCTATTGGTTGAGGATTTCTGGTGTTTGTATTGTTTTACCACAAAGTATATAGCTGGATTAGCTGGTGTATGTTTCATATGTTTTTTGCGAGGATGATCATGACTCATGGCATTTTGTGGCCACTTATGGCCTACATCGATCTATCATGGCAATCCCGAACGCCAACCGAAGGGCATGACCGCTGCTTTCTTTGGATGGCAGGAACCACATGAAGAACAGACGGTCCACGGAGTCTCCAGACAACGCCGCATTTCGTGAGGCATTGAGATCTTTGCTGCCAAACAAACAGCTTAATCATGTATGCTGAGAATAGCCTCCAAAGTTGTCCTTAAAGCCTTAAAATGTGGATGTGCCCAAAGAAAAATATTGAGATTTGATGATTGATGACGTTTGATGTTTGTTTTCAACTCCCCAAACATCAAAGCTTCCATGCCCGGCTGCGGATCATTCAGGTTGGGGAAGCCATCCAAGCTGCAGCGGGCAAAACCTTGACGCAACGATGGTTCTATCCCTTGGGGCCCATCAATGATCTGGTACCTTGCAGCAAAGAGTGGTCGTATGATGGGAAATTCATATGATTCAATACTATATAATTATAAGATATTATAAGATACTAATAGTTAGATCATGTTAGATCATGACAATAATAGCTATGCCACTCTAGCAGTTAATATGTACTGTATATATATACACATTAATATCACAGCTCGTTTTTGGACTATGCTTGTCTATCGTCTGACATATCAGAACGGATGCTGCCCACTATGCAGCCGTTAGCGCTGTGACATGCTGCGGTTTCGATCCTGCTAATATCAGATCGATGAGATGATAATGATTGAAGAACATAATGGCGGCTCAAGATTGCACGTAGAGAGGAGTACCTTATAATCCGAATCTTGTGATTCTACACCAATCAAATGCAAGAAGTATGGAGACACAATGGAAGGAACTTGCAGTTGAATTGTCTACGTGGCCTTAGTGTTGCATAGTCGCTGGTGAAAACTTATGGCATGTCGTTCTGAATGCAACCGATTCAAACTGATCTGTGCGCGCGGCTTTTCATGTTTCTGTTGAGTTTTGGCGTCCCAGAAAGCCATACAGCTTTGCAGACGATATCAGAGTTTTTGGGTTTAGTTACAGTTGGATTTTTGGATTCTTACACAATTTGTTTGAGAGTGCTTACGCATTTGCACATGAGTTTCGCTTCTCCAGCATTTCTGTTGCCCCTTTCGCAGGTCTATCCTGTGGACGGCGGCATGGAGGATTGGTCCTATGCAGCTGGATGGGAGCAATCGCCTGAACCCATCAGTGTTTGTCGGCCAACGACCTATGGGGGTTATGCTGAGGACCGACGTTGATAGGAAGTGGTCAGATGATGCAAGATTGAGGTCAGGTTTATGGTCAGATTGAGTCAATTGAGTCTTGTGGTGTTTTCTTTAATGGCATATGGGACCCCAGGCATATCTGTTTTTTTTTTGTATCATGGAATAACCCAGCTATGCACCTTGAGTGATTCACAGAGGTTTCACGGTTTCACAGCCTGAATCTTCGAATGCTGCAGGATCGGACAAAGTATCGCCGGGACAGCATTAGCACACTGGTCTACTTGGCTGCAGCTTGGCGAGATTTTCTTGCCGTGGAAGCTCAGGTCTTGAGAGAGTTGTCCCAAGGAAATGGATGATTTCAAAACGGCTCCTGACAACTCACTTGGTCACCGCCTCGAGATTTGGAGCAAGGGTACCACACAAGGACATGTACCTCGGAACATGCGAATGTGTCTCCTGCCTGCAGAATATGAAAGGTCCTTTATAGACCCTGTCAAATTGTGTCAAATTGCCAAGAACACCAGGTAAATAAGTCACTGGAGTGTGTTCAGATCAGCTTCACATGTGCTTTTCACGTTGGGTCAGATCTATAGCATGGCTGCTGTACTTTAACTTTAGAGATCTTTAGGAGTTTGCTGTGGACATGTTTGGAAGCATTCCCCGTAAGTCTTTGCCTCAAAGCTACCTTCCGGGAATTAAACATAGCAAAGGAACTTTCCCCGTAAATCAATGATTTTCCTATTCAATCATTTCTATCATCCATTTATGATTACCAGCAGCTAGCAGGTTTGAAGGTGATTGAGCTGGCGAGACCAGAAGTGGTGGTTGTACCACCGTCTCTTCCTACAAGCATAGGCTCGGATGGCAGTTGCAGCACGCTGCGCCGGAAAATGCATTGTGCTCGGGGAGAGCGTTTGCTTCAAGCAAGTCTTCAAGCAACTGACCTCCCAGAAGAACATGCAAGTCTAATTCTAATTGTTGCAGTATCTAGAATTGTGGGGAATTATATGAGTTATCATGAGTTATCCATCATAGTTATCGTCATCGTGCCATTTTTGTTGACACGGCTCAGACAGGATGTATCTCCGACTTTTCAACGCATCAGCCCTTCCAGGCATTGGATCCGCCGTCAGTATCCAAGTCTACGGTTTTGGATGTCATACGATGAACGTCAGGTGGGCCATTCAGTGGTGGATGGGATGATTCAACGGGGGGTTGGTTCGTTTGCTCGGGATATCCTTCACCTGCGAAAATCCACGCTTGCCGCTGCTTAGGGTTGTCACATGTTATCACAACCGTGAATGATGCTGGATAGTGACTGTATTCTACTGTATTTATGGAGAAGTTCACTGTTCACTGACCAAACACTCACCTGGCAGGCTCATTGCTGTCAGCAGCAGCCTACTGCCTGGATGTTCCATCAGTGAGGATGGTGCGACCCTGCCCAATGAGCAGTTTGAGCAGATCCTTCAGCCGCTCAGCAGGAGACCGTGACTAATTGTGACCTGCAGATCCAATCAAGGGAAAGATCCAGGGAAAAAAATGATGGATTCCATTTGTCTAGATTAGGTACAAGGTGGGGTCCCCAGTGATACTCTAAGTTGGTACCCCATGGCTGCAACTATAGTCACAATTACTTTCCAGAACCCTACTTAATTACACTAGTTCTAAAGCAACTCAGCTAAGTATGGCGCAGCACCTTGCAAGAATGTTGAGAGAAACTCACGCCCAAACGTCTTCATCGGAAAGCCCTTCTGTGTCCCAGAATAGGTTGAAGCAGATCGGAGGACGCCCCTTAGATCTGTGGGCAAAAACTTATATAGCAAGCGCCTTGATTTTCCATAGATTTTCTCACTGGATAGGTTGTGTTGGGAAAATCCACCAGGAACCCATAGAGTTTTAGCCCCTAAATATGAAAGTTTCTTCGGTTTTCTTCCTTGTTTCATGTCCGTAAAAAACATGAATTTCCCATGAATTTCCCATGAAAATCATTTCATTGCAGGTCGAGCACCATTGCATCCAGCTCCAGTGCTTGCCGTGGCTTGTCGCTTTGGGCTGCGCCTGGGGCATCTCCCACACTGCAAGGACAGCTGGGACCCTCAACCGGCGAGGCTTGGAACGTTTGAAAGCCCAAGGTTTGGCTCAGTGGATATTGGATGATTAACTGGAGGGGTTAACTGGATGATATTCGATATAAATATATATATTTCTTTTATATTATATTATATATTATATATATTATACAGTATATGTATGGTAAATTGATGATATATGGTAAATTGTGGGACAGACATAACATGATACAGAAAATATCGGAACATCTGCATGGACGTTTGTGCCTGGAGGATGGCCCATCCAAAGCGGATCACACCCAGGGCCCCCTCTCTTGTTTCTCGATTTATGTTACTCCATCTAACTATAGATATATCCATTATATATGATATATCTGATTTATATATATGGTATATATATGTATATGATATAAACCGAATCATTGGCCTGGTGAAAAAATAAAGCTTACCTATCATGAATCACATCGCCATGTTGGTTGAATCTGATTTTGCTGGTAGAGACACCTCTTTTGTTGGCCAAATAATGCCAAATATCTTGGGTGCCGCGGCTTGTAGCATCTTCTTGCACAAGGTGGTGTCCCCCCAGTTATAAATGGGTTACAAACCCACTAACTATAGATATATCACCTGTGTAAACCATAGTTATTGGACTTATAAACCAACTTAGCTAACTATGGGGCACCACCCTGCAGGTGTGCTTGCTCGTTGCAGCTGAATTCGATGCCCAGTGGGCAAAGCAACAGCGGCCCGATCCACAGATCAAGCCGCGCTCCCACGCAGCTCGCATTCGCTTGGACAGCCGCTACGACGTGAAGGTTCGCGAAAAACAAAAGCGGGGAAACATGATGTGCAAAACAAATCAGGGTTTTAATATGTTTTAATACTATCAATATTCATATAATGTCAACCCCGGATTAATAAACCATTGTTTATTAATTAGGGGGTACTCCTCCAATAGTCATAATCTAATACTTAAATGGTACCCCCCCAATTAAACAGCCTAGGGGTTTATTAATCCAGGGCTGACATTATCTATAAATTGTACATATACATATGCATAATTTATATTATGTATATATATATATCAGACCCACATCAACACACACACACATATATATATATATAACGCATATATCAACATCAATGTGTATCAATCTATTCATATTCATCGGCATATCGTTTAAACATGGAGCCCCAATTGCTGTCCTGTGATCCCCTTGAGGCCAGCGACGGTCCAATGATGATCCAGACCAGACGCACCAAACTCTTCGTGCCTAGGCTTTGGCAAAGGAGGGACTAAGATGGTAAATCCAATGATAAAATCACAAGCCAATAGAGTTTTATGGAGAGAGAATAGAGGCTTTCTGATCGGGTAATACCATGTAATACCCCTATTTATATCTATTTATCCTATTTGAGATGCTGTAGAATGACCCGCCAAATGGTTGGTTAATGGAGTGGTCGATTATGGGATTTACCACATTATGCAGTCAGGTCGCAGAAGGCGAGTGACGAGTAAAGGTCGACAGAGTTTGAATATTTACTCTTTGCACACTACAGATTCCAATGGATTCCAATGGTACTGTGCAACCAGTATGTGTTGGGTCTCTTTGGTCTTTAGTCAAGCAAGTACTGGACAGGAAGCAATTCCAGCGACCAAGGTGGTGGGTGGCCCTATCCAGATCAAGGTGCCGTAGTCCAGACGTGCGTTTTCTTTTCTGCGAGGTTGAGATATGTCAAGATCGCCGATGACTTGGAGCTATGATGAGCCCAAAAAAAAAATGGTATCACAATTTTCATGTACAATTTCTTGGTATAATTTCCCATTTGATAGGACATCTATATGGTTCACCACCTCTCGGGAGGCCGCGCATGCGGTGACGCCACAGGTGGGTGAAAAATCTGTGGGGTGTATCCATTATTCATGGCCATTCAATAGGGAAAATGATGGGAAAATGATGATTAATCCATGATTAACCATAGTAGCCATAGGGATACCCTGTTTTCAGAAAAACCCAATTGAATACGACAAGCTTGGCCATTTCAGTATCTTTCGGCACACAAAATCCGGATTTACCTCAGGAAATGGAGAGTTGCTCAGATATGTTTGGTCGGTGGTTTCAAAGAAGGTTTCTTTATCCTGAAAATGGGGTCATGGTCAACGATGATATTTCTATTCTTCAAGGGTGTTGGAACGACCAACCAGCAATTGATAGATGTTGATATTTGCTACATTGATTGATATGTAGAAATATGCTAAAACTCATTGAGATAATGATGCACGCACGCCTGCCACAGATGCTTAAATAATTAAATATTATACGGTAATTATACGTATACAGTATACACATATCTATACCCTCTGGTAATTTAACGTAGCTATTGGAAATGTCCATTTATAGTGGATTTACATGGATTTACCCATTAATAATGGCCATTTTCAATAGCTACGTTAAATTACCAGAGGGTATAGATATGTGTATACTGTATACATATGTTATGTGCGAGCATATAGTCACCAAATGCCAACGGCCATAGCTCCCAAAGGACGGCGCTATGGAGGCTGCCACCGTTGCCGTTGCCACTTGGAAGGGATTATCATACGACCAATGTGTGTGTAAACAATAGTAAACCAATTGGGAATGGTTTAGACGACCCATTTTTATGGTGATTTGGGGATTATAAGATTTGTATGATTTTGTATGCAGCACCAACCGGAATATTACAGCAATCCCCAGATGGAAATCAGCATATGTCCCTACTACTTCGTGGGTGTCTCCCTCCTGCCCAAAGGAAGGCATACCTTTTGCCTTTCATGGCCAGATGTAAAACGGATTCGAACGGGTTCTGGAAGGATTTCACATAAATATCCGTATGTACAGACATGCAGAGATGAAATGACATCCTAATGTAATTATATATGATTCCCCATATTTTCCCGAGTAAAAAGTGGGAATTAGCTCCGTAGATCACTGCCAGTCCCAGCTGTCCCGAGCTGGTCAGGTGCCTTCTCCGGCTAACGAGCCGCCACAGCCGCCACAGCCGCCGCCGAGCGCTGTGCAGGTTGCTTGGAGAATCTCAATGAATCTGACAAAGCCAATGATAAACTGACGGATTGGGGATGCGGGGATGGTTTATTATTGGCTTCGCCACATTACTCCGTCAGTCCGAATTATTCACCGGATCACTCAATCGGTAGGAGCGTCGGGTGGTGTGTACAAAGGTCAGGGGCGATACATGATCATACACTGTATTCGTATTCTTGTACAGATGCAAGTTATAGGTATATACCGATTACTCTATGTATCAAAGAAATGATCACTGATCACAGTATAAGACCAATGAGCTTGAAAACTGGCACCCGGAATCGTTAACAGTATGACCACTGGAGTTAGCGGCTCCAGCTGACGTCCTGTCAGTCACCTGGAGGCTGCGCCTGATCCCAGCACAGCAACCAGTGCAAAGTCAAAGTTCTGGCCGCCGCAACCAGAAACCGAGGTCATTCCGGGGCAATGCTCCACAGTGTTCCTGGTTTAGTGCTTGATGGGATGGCACCCACTAAATTGGCAGATTAAAGCCACAAAGTTAAATCACAAAGTTAGACACTGCACTCCTGAAAAAGAGGGCAGACATTAGCGGTGCCATTCGTAACCCATTTTGGTGTCTCCAAACATGGAGTGCCCCTTCAAATCCATGTTTAGTCATCAATTTCTCCAATGAAAAGTGCAATTTTATCTCAACAATGACTCTTGGCTTTGGGTGACATACTATCTAATATATAGTATATACTCATTTCCTACTGTTGATTAAAATCTATCACCATTCCATCCCCATGATGTTTGGTTTATTCCCCTTTTATCCCATTTGTAGGCCGCCCCAGCGCTCCTAATAATGATCCTTTGCCGTTGGAGGACTTTGCTTCTTCTGAGGAGTTGCTCTCGGTCGCGTTGATCTCGTTGCTTGGGCCAGCGCGACTTCGCTGGCCGACCGCCCACGAAGGAGGGTCTACTAGGAATCATTTCCGAATGGGCCCAAATGGACTTAAGATGACTTAAGTATATTTAAGTCAGGTTTGGGACTGGCATGATGTGCTGAGATCCATTTCACACCTCAAGTCAGGGAGAAGACACAGTAATTACCTGAGAAAATGCTAAATAATTATTGGCCATAGATGAATTGAGGGGCAACCCCGGTTTCAATGGCTCCCCACCCAGGTTGATAGCATCGCTTGCTGTGGGCTGCAGCTTGCTGGTGTGCAGCCAGCGCGAGGCAGGGAGTGAGCCTTTGGAAGTCCGTCGGGTTCAGCCAAGATTGTGATGTGCGACACGTCCAGTAGCCTTGAAATTCTTTGAGTTTGTTTCGGTTTGTTTTTCAATGGAGTTTCCCCGTTGGCCTGCGACAGGTCACAACAAAAGCCGACGCAAAAGATGTTGCTGAGATGCATTCAGTGCTGCGGGTGCATCATACTCTTGTCATATTTATCACCAGAAAGGTATCAAAATGAACCCCCAATTTTCCGGTAGATCGCATTAGACGGTTTGGTCATTCAGTACCACACTGAAACAAGGCTATGACTGCAGGTGTATCAAGGACGGGGCCGAATCCAATCGCCACGCCTAAGGCTCAGTACATATCTGAATTGGCAGAAATGGTGGGTAAACCGCCATGATTGTTGGAATGAAATTTGAAAATTTTAATTATAACATATATTATTGTATATATATATATATTATTCTATGGATCGTTATATATATTTTTTATATACAGATAGAGGGAAATTTAACTTGTATTTGGTGGCGGTCCGCACGGTCTATATTTTAGGGGATCGTGTAAAACCAAACAAATATACGGTAACGACATTTAAATTTGTGGGGGGCGGGCCAGACTGCGAGGCCCCGGAGGTAATATGAAATACCAATTCGTAATAATTCGTATATTTAAATCTAGCCATTATATTTATAAATAAATTAGATTTTGTATGTTTAAATGGCCGAGCAGACCAAGGAAAATAGTTATTTATATATTAAAAAATCCGTATATTTAAATATATCTATTGTATATATTTTATTTGATAAATAAATTATGGAATATTTTTAAATAATTTAGGCTAAAAAATGATAAATATATATATATATTACAATATATTATATATTATATGTTTTTTTTGAAATATGGATAATAATTATTAATAATTTATATTATGTTTTTTAAAAAAAAATATTATTAATTTTGAAATTTTAATATATAAATAAATAATATAATTTATAAAATATATATAATATTTTTTATTTCTAATTTAATTTATAAGATAATTAAAGATATGTTGAATATTATAAGATTTTATTGATTTTGGTTTTTTTGAAATTAATTGTTGGATTTTTTTTTAAAAAATATATATGATGAAATTAAAAAAATATTATAAATGATTTATTATTTTTAATTAAATTAGGTATTTAATTAATTAATTAAATGTTTATTATATAATTATTAATTATTTAATATATTTATTTATTTTAAATATTTTTTTAAAATTAAATTGGTATTATCTTAATATTGATTATGATAATTTTTTAATTATATATTTTTAATTTTCCGGGTTTATTATTATTTTTTTGGAAATATATTGGATTAATTATTGGATTAAAATAAAATATAGATATTTATATTAATTATATTTATTTTTTTTAGGATATTTTTTTTTTATATTTTTTTAATATAAAAAAAATAATATTATTTTTAATATATATATATTAGGGTCGGTCCGGTGTTTCTAAGAGCGGGAGGTTTACATTTAAATAAATAACCAAAATTATAAAAAAAACGACAATACTACTACCAATAATAACAACTAACAACAACTAACAACAACCAGTAACAACTAACCGCAATAAGAACAACCGCAACAAAAACAACCGCAACAACAACAGCAACAACCACAACAACAACAACCGCAATAACAACAACCGCAACATTAGCAACCACAACAACAACAATAAATGAAAACAAACAAAAATAAGCAAATATAAAAATAAAAAACATGAAAAAAAAAAAAAAAAAAAAAAAAAAATTATTAAAACTAATAAAAAAACAAAAAAAAAACAGGTAAAAACAACAAAAAAATGAAAATCATGGTCAAGGAGGGGGACCGAGAGCGGAAGAGCGGCGTGGAGGGGAAGG
>Ga0126342_10018496_pt1 | contig 11939 bp, 12 predicted proteins | sample Cyp1metagenome_FD_92528 | JGI IMG/M metagenome (GOLD analysis project Ga0126342, IMG submission 92528) | Coral microbial communities from Lord Howe Island, Old Settlement Bay, Australia - Cyphastrea 1 metagenome | ecosystem: Host-associated > Invertebrates > Cnidaria > Coral ... | reverse complement strand
TAGATTAGATTAGATTAGATTAGATTAGATACATAAGGTTAGAAAGATAAGACTAGATTAGATAGATAAGATTAGATAGATGCCTCAATTGCCACCTTCGCTCATGAAGCATGAACTTAAGCAATGGAAGACAAGAGAACTTTCCCCAAACCAACCCGAAAAAGTCACAAATCCCATCAAAGTGCCTCAATTGTCTTCGTTCGTTCATGAAGCACGGACAACATAAATGCAAGAGAGAGACGCTTCCCCCAACGAACCCGAAACAGCCGCAAATCCCAAAATGCCTAAATTGTCTTCGTTCCCTCATGAGGCAGCTTTTCAAGAAATGGAAGGAACAAGATGCTAGCAAAGAAATGGAAGACACGAGACGCTTCCCCCAACGAACCCGAAACCGCCGCAAATCCCAGCAAAGTGCCTAAAGCTCATGATACACGCACCAAAGAAACTAAAACAAAACCGCCTTGAACGTAAGACGACATCACCACAACGGAGCCGAATCCAGCCAAAACAAACAAGGAACATACCGTGTCATGCAAGAACGGATTTGCTGTTCTGAGCCGTTTTCAAATAGCGCGCGGAGCCGAACCGAACCGATTCCTACCTATTAAAATTAGGGACCGAACCGAACCGAATCCTTCCTGGATAGATTAGATTAGAGAAGACTGGATAAGATTAGATCAGTTTAGATAGATAAAGTTTAGATAGACAAGATTAGATCAGATTAGATAGATCAGATTGATTAGATAGATATGATTGGATAGATCAGACAAGATAAGATAACATTAGATTTGATTGCGCTAGGTTAGATTAGATTAGATGGATAGATAGATAGATATGCAGATACATAGACATGATATTATGATATGATATTATATGTACATAATATTGTCCACCCGTCCCCTCAATTCATCTTCCAAAACCATGCAGACCACGTGGCCGCTTCCAGGAAGACCCCCCCGCGGTGGCGCAGCTCGGGCGGCAGCGTGCGCATCTGTGCTTCGTAGCACGCCTTGTCGTAGAGCTCCTGAGCCGTGCTCCCATGGGTCAGGGAATCCATGTGGAAACCCTGGGTGAAATTTCACGGTGAAATACAAAAATATGGCTGGGTATGATAAATTTATGCAAGGAAAAAAACAACGCATCTAGTACATCTATGCTGCGATGACTTGTTTTTTCCATGACTTTCTTTCTGTTTTTGTTGCTGGCGTTTAGTTGCACTTGGATCCCCTTGAAATACCTTTGGAGGGGCTGAACAGCATGATTTCATGTCGAAGCATGCTGCAAGACCTGAGGGTCGAAAAAGGAGCATTCCATCATCACCATGTTTTTGAAGTCCATTGTGCACAATGTGAATCTCCTTTGATATGTGATACATATATATATATATACAGTATATAATGTATATACTGTAATACATTAAAATAAGAATAATAATAACAATAAAAAAAAAATAATGATAATATTAATATATATATATATACATAAATAAAAATAATAATAATAATATTAATAATATATATATATATACACACTGTACATGTGTGTGTGTGTGATTCCTGGCCATTTTCACATGCTCAACAGCTCACATCAGCTCACATCGGCTCACTTCACACCATGATTCGGGCCACTTCACACGTTTCGCCGTCTCCTTGCCATCTGCAATGGGCCCGATGATCTTTGGATCGTGGCCCGAGGTGCTTTCCTCTCGGACGTCGAAGAAGTGGAAGTGAGGATCGACCACCTCGGTGGAAAAATGTGGAAAACCCAAAAACCAAAGAGGGACCCAAAAAAAACAAGCAACCTGATTTTTTTCTAAACAGAATATAGTCAAATGATGTCAAATGTCTAGTTGAAAATGACAACGCAGGCTGAAAATACATGGTTGTCTACCCTGGATTATTCATTTTGTAGGGGAGTTCACGTCTGTGTTTTCAAAACAATAAGTATGTGGGAGTGCAATTCGCCACTTTTTGTTTAGTCAAGAAAATGATCTGGAATAGTAGCATTAAAAAAATACGTTCTTCAAGTGATCCCCACCCTTTTTCAGGCATTCATTCTGGCATTCTATCTGGCATCTATTGACGTTCTTTCTGGCATTCTATCTGGCTTTCTATCTGGCATCTTTTCAGTCATTCCTTCGGGCACTCTTTCTGGCATCTATTCCGACATTCTATCTGGCATTCTATTCTGACAGTCTAGCTGACATTCTATACCTTTGGGTCCACTGCATCTGGAGCTGGTGGTATGGTGTCCGGCTGCATCCGAAGCTAGCGATACAGAGTTCGGTTCCGGCAAAGAAGGAAGGAGTGAGGAAGTGAGGGAGTGAGACAGGAGTGAGTGAGGGGGTGCATCTTTAATAACTTTAATAAAATCTTAGAGGCCCTCAACTGGCATATCTCATCTATAAATGAGTGAACCACTTTCTGGCTTTAACTATGGTTAATAACCTGGGGGTTATACTTGTTAATCAGCTACTAAGTGGGCTGATCCTCCATGTTACCCGATACCTCCAATTGCCGAGGCACGTCAATGGGCTTGTCGAAACCAGCCATTGCACGACGGCTCACGCGAGGACCCTGCGGCTGCAATGGGCCCAATGGGGCTGGGATGGGAACCAAACATTGAACCCAAATGAATGTGATGATTTGACCATGATGAACCTGGCTGTAGAACCTTAGAACCAACAAAAGAACATGATTCGTCTTCCAACTCTGCTTCTTGGGGTTTCATGTGCGATGTCATGGAGATCTCTCACTTGAAGACCGTATACTGACTGACGATACATGTGCGCTCCTGACCAAGCGGCTCCCACCTGACACAAGTGAACCGCTCTGGCTGCTTTCAAGGGCGGCTTTCCGACCTGAAAATCCGAGGGAGCTGCCCACTGCACGGCGCCCATGGGTCGCCCGAAGCGCGCAGCCAGTTGCTGAAGTGGAAGTGCCGTGGCAACGGTTCAAACATGTTCAAAGCAACACCTGCATGGGCTGAAATTCATCAACAACTTGCGCCCAAACACTTGGGATATCTTCCTGCACCAGTTGGTAGATGGTTTATCCCATTGACAGTGCTTCATAGTTACCAATACTGCCAATACTTACCAACTGGTGCAGGATTTCTTTCATTCACAGTAGCTTGCACCATTCCACCCTGAAAATTTAACAGAGCCAGACGGTGTGGGTTTCCAGTTCGGGCCCCCAATTTAGTCCCAAACCCCAAGCACCCCTTGTTTCCTGGTTGTTACATCCCAGAGTGCCAGATACTCCAAACTGACCCCACTGCCAGTTCTTTGACTCTGGGAGAAGCCATCAAACACCTCGAGAAGAACATGGCAACGGAAATAAAAACCACGTCCCAGAGTCCAGGACATCATCATAAATCATCCGTGATCATCACAATACATCACAAATATGGCATATGTGTTGTCCATTGGCGATTGGATCCCCCGATGATCCAAGTCTCATGGCCTGAACGGAGCTCTCCCAGTAGTGCTTGGTGTAACTCCTCAGGGCACCGGCGAAAATCTGCAGGAAACCCAAAAAAGGATAGTAATGCAAAGGAAGTCCTGAATTTTTCCCATCTTGCAATTTATTGGGATACCAAGTGACCTTAGAATGTTCTGTGACCTGGAGTTCAACTCGTGGAGATAAGATTAATATTACATTTGACTGCGCCCTCCACACACATTATATATTAATGACATTCCTCCATGAATTTTATGTAATATCTCAAGACGATCCGTCTTTTTGTCATAACATTTCAAACCAAACCAAGGTTCACACAAAAATGCGATGTATCAACCAAGCAGCTGGGGATGACTTTTTCTCACCAGCTGCAACCATCACTAGTCGTCCATCCCCAGTTGACCACCAGAAAATGGTGGAATTTTGGGAATTTTGGGGTGCCATCCACTACTGGGTTGACCACAGTTTACCCTCTGGTTATGTCAAAATAGCTATTGAAAATGGCCCATTTATAGTGGATTTTCCCATTGAAAATGGTGATTTCCCATAGTTATGTTAAATTACCAGAGGGTACCTAGTTTAACCCATGTGAATCGCATCCAAGACGCTTTTTGCAGTCCGGACATTGAAGATTCTGCACGCGCAGCCTTGCCATCATGCTGCACACTGTGTGGGAGACTGTCAGGTCTAGAGGGCTTGTTTTTGTTGGTTGTAACCCTTTATATACATACCTTTTGCTGGTTGAAACCATCTTGTTGGTTGGTTCACACTATGATCCCAGGTTCTATTGATTAAAATCCAATGTGTTTGGTTGATACACACCCTAAAATCCAAGCTTCTTTTGGCCCAACTCTAATGTTCATTGTTTGACATCCCACTTTTCGTCGCCCTATGACCAAGTTTTGTGCTTTAAAATCCATGTGGTCCTTCATGTGGCCTAGATATGCCTAGATATCAAGTCTTTCATCATTTTTCGTTTCAAAGCCACTGAGCCCCCACACTCCACCACCACGGACTGTCGCACCAGGACACCCGCTATGGCCTCCTGCCTTGGGCCATGGTTTTTGTTCCATGGTTTCCGATGGGTTTTTCCCCATGTTTTATTGGAGAATGGAATGGACATGAATGGAATTTGATGTTGGGAACAACGGAATCTGTCCATGTTCTGTTTAAACGCCTGAATTCTAAAATGTAAGCACAACTGGGGACTTGAAATGTCAAGTAACAAAACGGGATTGAAGCAAAACAAGATGATTTGGAACGTTCACCAACCGAACAAAATAGGGATTGAAGCAACAAAATGCTGGAGGTCGAGCTAAGAAACAAGCAGTCTTAACGAAAATGAACCCAAAGCAATCCCTATTTGGGATGATTCATGATAGCCCCCAAATGGTTGATGTGGATCGCTGGGATGGTTATCATTGGGTTTACCACATTCATGTGGGTAAAACAATGCCATAAACCACCCATGACTGGGAATGGTAACCATACCACCTAGAAAATTGTGATTTGGGGGGTGGTTTATGGCATTGTTTTACCCACCTTATCCAAGATTTCACCAAGATTACCAACCTTTGGCCTCCCAAAACCTGCTCCAAAAGCCCAGGCAGTCGCACTGCAGTTCGAGCTTCACCTTGATCTCCTTGGAGCTTTGCACGGTCCTGAGCCCGTCGCGAGCCAGGATGACTTGGGGCAGCTCAGGCTTTCAACTGCTATATGTCTAATAGATAAAAATTGAAAAACATATCACTGTAAAATCAGCAATTAGCCTACAAGCGCATACAGATACAAGAATCCCATGCGTCCGTATTACGTGGATTTACATGGAAATAGCTTCGTGATACATGGCATGATTTGATGCTGTTTAAGGCCACATCAAAGACCAAAGGGATGGAAATCCCGAAGATGATGCCGCAGCAAACCCAAGTGCCCGGGCCAAATGAAACTCGCATTGACCTGAGAGGCAAGCTGCTCTCCTCAAAGCGTAGATTTTGGTCCCTGTATATCCCTGTTTTTGCTGTAGAAATGAATCCCTCTCTCTTTCCACCAAACTCATATTTTTCCCAGAGACTTATTTTTAACTTTTAGAACGAAATTAAAACATCAAAAAACACCAAACGCTCTTGGGTGCACCCCGGACTTCTACGCTTGAACGGGGAACCCCCCACCGAGACCACCGCCAGTTGAAGGTCCTTCCCAATGCCCTTGATGCTTTTGAGGCAGATGGCCAACCTCGGGATGAGCCGATGGCCCGATAGGCCAAATATGGCCAAATGCTACGTGGATCATCCAATCTATAGATGCAATGTATCATAGATTCATAGGCTATAGTTACTAACTTACATCTGCGTACCTGCAAAAAAGTGCCATTTCTGTTGATTTTTTGTGCACGTCATGGTAAATATTCAATAGATTAGATGGGGCACTTGGGTTGGTACGATCATGAAACCTCCCAGCGTAAAGACACCTAAACCTGCAAGAGTACCTGAGTTGTACTGAATTAGATTTACTAAGTGCTATAAATGACTAAATGACCAACATCTACTGTATGATCTGTATGGTTCCCATACCAAATGTCAAACACACATAAAAACACATTGGCTCTATAACTTATTTATATGCTTTTATGCACTGTATACTAAGAATAAGAGATACCAATACAGTTTACAAATTACTAATGTTGGATCCCGATTAGTGTCATGGGACTCTATTGAGACAATTTCCAAAAATTATTGAGTATCTTCTCGCATTTTGGGAAAAAACTCAATTGTGAGAAGTTTTTCTCAGAACCAATTTTTTCAGGAGGAGCTTTATCCACCTTTGTACACCTTTCTTTGGGTAAAGCTGGTCCATTTACTTTAGAAAGCCATATCCATGTTAAAGCCTTGAAAACGCAAGGTTTCCCAAATAATTAGATGCCTTATTAAACCCTTATTAGAAAATAGCACCCAAACAATTTTTCCAGGGGGTACCCCATGAGTGACCCAGATCCTCAATAATGTACGAGTAGTTGTTTCGATGGCACCCTATTGCGCACAAAAACTTCAAAAACTTTTGGGGCCATGCTTTTTTTTGGATTTAAAAGGAAAACCAATTGAAAGTAGATTGATGTCAATTGAAATCCTTACTTAAGTTGACTATCCTAAAAATTCTGGGGGGGCGTTTAAAATGCCGAGTTATTGAGTAGCCTAAAAATTGTTGGAGGGGGGGCCCTACACTGATCAGTATCCAACATTAATAGGAGCGCCACGACCGTCCCACCATCAAGGGACAACTCACGGCTCTCCCACTCTGCGATGGCCCAGCCACCTCCAGGCCTGCCGGGTCTCTGCTAAAAAAGCCCCCCAAAACAGATCCCAAAATAACATGTGCATGTGGCAAGTGTCTGTGCATGTGTACATTTGTATGTATATGTAAATATATATATATATACACCATCTCTTGCATCTTTCTAGGCATAAATCACACACACACACTTTTTGCAACGTTCTAGACATAAATCAGTGTCAAATTGGTCACTATCTATCATACAGCCAAACAGTCATGATAATTCTCTGCGTAAAATCCTGCCTGAAACAACCATGCGCTTGCGCATGGTTGGGCGGAATGGGGCCCACCCTCTGAAAGGTGATGCCGATTCTGATTGCTTCGTGATTCGTTCATGACATAAAGCACAGAATTCCCAAGTGCTTGGTGGAGAAGAAAAACAAAGTAACCAGGCGGTTTCGCCCGGATGTTTCCAAGAGACAAACCTGCGTGTCTGAAAATTGGGTATACCCCAAAATGACAACTTTAGTGAGGGAATTGATGATAACTCATTTGATTTGGGGGTCATTACCCTAATTTGTCAGACAAACCCCTACATCTTAAGATATTTTAAGATGCGGCTAAATCATGTTAACTCATGTCAAATCCCCATGTTTCCCATGTGTTTCCTTGTAATTCAGAAGAAAAAATCCTATCCCACAGCACCCAAATAGGGTTGTCCCCCGACCTCAGCCACCTTTGACAAGTACCACAATGCTGCACCGTGCCACGCCGGCTCACGTTGGCACCCACGTCCACCTCTCAGGGGACTTTAGGAATAGCATGGAGTTTCACTTACTTACCATGCTTAGTGAATGGAACTAGTTATACACTAATTATGTTGTTATATATGTACTGTAGGTAAAATTCCACTCCACTCATTTTCGTCGTTATTTTCACTCGTTTCCTCTCGAAACAAGAAATCAATGCAACGTCTGGGCTAAAAATCGTCCCCCAAAACTTGGGAATGCTGCCGTGGTGCCTTCAAGATTTCCACATCTGGATTACCTAGCTGTCTTTGTCCAAAAAGTTGAAGAGTATGCAGTATACCATAGCATACCCTCTGGTAAACTAACATAACTATGGAACATCACCATGTTTAATGGGTAAATCAGGTAAAACTATTATTTCTATGGCCATTTTCAATAGCAAACTGTTAGTTTACCATAGCATACCCCATTTTCTGGACAACTCCAGCAGTTTCAGCATCCCATCCCGTTGCGGCTCCAAGGTCCTCCCGTTTGCACCTCGTTGCGCAGGCATTGCACACAGCGTGCTCCGGTTTGCACCGCCGCAGAGAGGGGTACCTCGGAGCCATCATTTACCATCTGGTTATGACTAACAGTTCGCCATGGAAAGGTCCACCATGCTATGAATAGAACGGTGTGTACCCTCTATTTCATCTATTTCGATTAGGGCCATGGAAAATACCATGGCGAACTGTTAGTCATAACCATAGGGTACATATCAATACATATCATTTATTCATATCGTTTTTGTTTGATCACACACTCCCAACATCCAACTCTTTGGTGACATATTTGATGCAGAGCCGGCTGAGATCGGCTGAGGAGACGACCCCGCAAATGCAGCACAGCACCATGGGACCGTTGGGATTCTACGATGCAAAGATGAAATCTGTTTGAGCTGATAGCAGCTGATAGCATCTTCAGGCTGGGGGGCGGAAGCCCAACAAGAACCCACTTGGATTGGTAGCTGGTCAGTGTTTCAAACAGCCAATTCTGTGGATGAGTTCAAAATGTCACCTCAAAACATTGGACTTGTAGAACTTGCCTGTTGCTGCGTCTGCGGTTGGATTTTTCATCATTTTTCAGTGAGCAGCTGTCGGTTGTGGTTGTCACGAAGTTCACACACAAGTGTTTGAGCAAAACGCAGCGGCCTCAGAGCTACGAGGCATCTTTCTTTGTACTGGAATCTGCCCTGAATGCGTTGTTTCTACTAGGTGTCTTGATCTGTTCGTTTCATGACAAAGGCCCGCTACTCATGTTTCTAACCCAGTAAGGAGAACATCCTTCGTTGCAGAAGGCTCCGCAAAAAATTGACAACCGACATCATCTAGACATATTTTACATGTAAGATATGTAAGTGGAGAGTTTTCCAAACGCAACAGTTGCTGCCTCCCAACCATAGCCACCCACTCCCCTTCCGAATCCTGTTTTTGACCTCCAATGCTACAGCAGACCCTGTGCCATGGTCCCAGTGTGTGCAGCAGGGCTGGATGGGGCCGATGGCAACTCCGATGACGCATCGTAGCGGCCAAATCGGTAGTTCAAGATTTGCACGGAGACAACCCCAGCTATCAGGGTCACGATCTGATAAAAAAAAATTGCGTCTGACAATCCATCCCAATCCTACTTATAAAAGAGGCTGGTGATGGGTTTGCTGATCAAGAATCCGCGTGGGTCAATCTTCGAAAACATCTACATCATCAACCCAAAAAATATTTGGCAGAAGCATACCATGCTACTGAGATTTCCTCAGTTGTCCTTTGTTTTTCAGTCCGGAGCTTGCTATCAACCCCTTGTTCAATCGTCGCCCTGGGCTGTACGGACCTACTTCAGCTTGCTATGCAAGTTGAAGCCGCGTAGGAGATGGATGGGGCAGGCCGGTTCCGTTTACGGATTGGTTCTTTTGTTCCATGACTTCTGGGTGGTTGAGCCACCAATACTGTGGGTTTCTTTGAAAAATGGGCTACCCCCTTTTTTTTCCAACATATGTTCGTTTTGATACCAGTGGTGAAAATCCGGGAAAAACATGATAAATCAGTGGATTTAGGGCCGATTTTCAAGATTTGCCGATCGGAGTTCATCCAGTTCATCCAGGGGGGACCGGCTGGCCCATCTGCTCCTTCTCCTTTCTCCAAAGCCCCAAAAAAAGGAAGCAAAAGCGCACCGCTTGTGGCAGTCTCAGAACCTAAGCTCGGCCAAAATTCCACCCTAGTGAGTGGTGAAATCTGGGAAATCACTGTTTATGTACTATATGAGTTATATGATGAAACATATCATGAATGTTTAAAATATATATGTTGATATTAATAGTTTACACATAAACTATATCATCTATATATGAATGTTTACACATACTTTTGTATTACTGGTTACGTGCGCACACACATACACGCACGAGCGCACATAGGCATCGGTTATGATGAAAATCAACCAGGGATTATCATCCCAAATGCATGGCAAAAATAAAACTGTGTCGAAACCACCGAGCAGTTTCACTCGTTTATAGATCCATTGTCTTGGTGATACGCACCTTCATTTCTTAGCCAACCCCCTAGAAACAATATGGTTAGGAACATGTTGAAAACATACACAAGAAACTTACAGGGTACACAGCTCCATTCTTGGGTGCTTCAAATCCCATCTTCTGACCAGGGGAGGGAGAATCAAAACCCACAACTAACTGGGGTATCCCATCTAAAACATAACTCAAGATAGCATGCATAGTAACCAACATCAGATCTTGTAGTCATAGCTATTCACCAAATACTCCCATTGTCCCATGCCCCTGCTCTTAAGTACCCCAAACAATTAAATTTAAATTTTGCAAAGGGCCCAAGAATGAATTCTGGGTAAATTATAATATTGGGATGATTTCCCTTACTAACCATGATTCCCAGTGAGCTCGCAGTGAGCTCGTTATAATTTACCCAGATGAATGTCCAGTAATGTCAACCCTGCACTAATTTACCCCCCCAGGCTGTTCACCCCGCAACCTCCAGGGCGCCCCGGCTGAGTGAAGCCCGCGGACGTGGCTGGCATCAACTCCCGTGCGGGGCCGCTGCCACCCATCCTCAGCCCAGCGGAACGGTGGGCCGTGGGCCCGGGGATGGGGAAGTCCCTTGCTTTCCTTGGGAGTAACCAACAAAAATGCTGAGTTAATGGGAATTTCATGGGATAAGATGTACAAAACATTACAAAACGATATTTAACTGGGATGTACTAGGACATAATGGGATCTACTAGGATTTAATGAATGGAATTTCATGGGCTGATGCTAAGATATTGGCTGGTTGAGACCAGGATTCCCCTAATTCATGGATTTTGATCATCCCCCAAATTACTGGATTCTACTGGTTAGAAAAATCCCTGCACATAATTCATCATTCAAGCGGGGTCTAGCAGCCACTGCTCAAGTGATCCAAATGGGGTATGCCGTATACCCATGAAATTGCCATCTATATATACATATATAATATATATATATACATATAATTGGAAAAAATATATAAAAAAATGATAATAACCGAAACAATCATCCAAATTTGCGGCTTCCCATGGGTACGCAGGGGTCCCAGGCCACAGGGCATTTTGTGGCCCATCACCTCCATGCACTGGGTCCTGCGACCAGTCAGCAGATGAGAAAATCATTAGTTTCAAGATGTCGTGAATCGTTCCAATATCTCCTAGAACCACAACAAACATAAAAGGACAAATTATCATTAACGATCTATATATACATATACACATTGTATATCAACATTGATTTGAACTAGAACTCATAGGTTGTCCCATAAAATATATAGTTCTCATGGTGCTCAACCAAGTTCCCAACCACCTCCACCATGCCGCTTGGCTCCGGTCCCCTTCCCCCAGCTCGGTGTCAGCCAGGAGCGGTGCAGGCGTCTTTTTGGGACTCGTCAACCTGGGCCAGGCAAAACCCGACGTCATTGGTTCATATTGGTTCTGTGGAGGTGGGTGACAGTAAAGGCCAACCGGCCAACCAAAAGAAGTGGTTGAAGTTCTGATGTTCTCTGATGAAATCCGTTCAAATCTTCATTTCGAGCACATTTGGGTCAATTCTGGTTACTTTTCTCAAATTATGGCCGCCATCAGCGGCACCGTCACTGTCGCTTGGAACCCCGGCCACTTGAAGCACTGCCAAGCCACAATTACCAAACAAACCGCCCCCTCGGTCACGCTGCCACACAACCCTGATGCCCTATGTGGGTATACTGGGGGCAAAATGGTGATATAATGGGGATATAATGGGTATATAATCGGATAGATGCAGTTATATGTGTGTATATATATGTATGTATGTATGTATGTATGTATGTATGTATGTATGTATGTATGTATGTATGTATGTATGTATGTATGTATGTATGTATGTATGTATGTATGTATGTATGTATGTATGTAT
>Ga0126342_10018495_pt1 | contig 11940 bp, 14 predicted proteins | sample Cyp1metagenome_FD_92528 | JGI IMG/M metagenome (GOLD analysis project Ga0126342, IMG submission 92528) | Coral microbial communities from Lord Howe Island, Old Settlement Bay, Australia - Cyphastrea 1 metagenome | ecosystem: Host-associated > Invertebrates > Cnidaria > Coral ... | reverse complement strand
GGTGTTTCAGTGTTATTAGGGGGGGAAATCAGCACGTAGAGGACTTTAGTATTGCCCCAAAATTTCCGGTGAAAACGCGCTTGATTAATTTGGGGGCTTTATTAATCCTACCTCAACATTATACACATTATAATATATATATATATATATTATACACATATTGATTTGACATGTCCTTGATTCAGGTCAGCGATTTATTATTGTAACGATCTGTTTGATTTTCCATTTTTACCACAAAAGTTTGTCTATAATGTGTGTGTGACGGTTCTCATGCCAGCAAACCTCGAACACCAAGACTGAACACCAAGCTGAACCATTTGTACCTTGTCCTCTTCTTCTCACCAGCAGAGCGCATCAGCTAGAGACTATGGCAGGCAGCAAAACCCACCCGCTCTGTACAGAAAAATTGGGCAAAACTTTCGAGCAGAAGGCAAGAATCCAAGCCTTGTGTTGCTACATGCATAGTGCCCGCGGGAATCGAAACTTGCAATGTTCGGGTTTGCACAAGGCAGCCAATTTCAATCATACTTGAAATCACGATTCGCTTGTCAAAATGTGCAATCAACACTAATCAATGAGCTGCAGAGTCCTCCCTGCTTTTGGAAGTGGCGGTAAGGTCTACTCGGTAGGAATGACATATCCTTGTCATCCAGAGAACATGTGATTTTTTGTTGTTTTTACTTTGAAACCCATGTTTGTATGAACATGTATGAACGATGTTTCTCATGGCAAGAAGTGAGTTTTGATGATCTATTAAATTATTTCGATATATTTCGATCCCTTACTGCGAATCAATTCAATCAAGCGTTTCGTTTGGACCTATATTAACTATCAGTTTTGATCAATTTTGTGCATGCATTGAATGTCTAGCTGTGGCACAGAGCGTTGGAAGCTTCGGCAAAAACATGATTTTTTCAATTCTGATAAAGGATTGTACACTTCACAGGTATGAAAGCGACGTGTGTCATGAAAACCGAGATTACTGCAATTCTTCAAAATCTCACAACGTAGTGATCGCAAAACGTCGCCAAAACCTGTGTTCTGCAGGTGGAACTTGGGCAGAGATTCTGCACACTACAGCGGGCACTGGAGCGATCAATCCTAAATTTCAAATATATTTCAGCATAATTTCGTTGAGCCTCGAGTTTTTTGTTTATGTCATTTCAGGCATGGGATATCCCAATCATGAAGATTCCATTTCCTATAGCTGTGATGCTGACGCGTTTCTCCTTTCTTATTTCGTCTACTTGTATGTAGAGCATCGAGTCTCGACGCAATCAAATTTGCATTCTTGGCGAGCGTTCTTGCTCAGATTCAGCTTATTTTTGAAGCATGATCAGAATTCGCAAGTAATTAGATGTATAGATTGGAATATCCTGTGCAGAATTCAATCGGTTTGAAACCTCACAAGACATGGCATGTGGTAGTAATCGACTCGACCAACTTGTAGAGACGTTGGCAATTGGATGCAATTGGCATATTTCTTTTCATTCTAAAAAAAAAATGGTAGAAAGTGGTGCATGATCTTCTGGCTTGCAACTTTCTGTTTCGCTCCAGACGCAAAAACACAGACACTGTGCAGACCCTTCGTTGTAGCAAGGCACCCATGCACACCAGATACTTAACTCACCATCTTAGATATAGGACATGTCAATTTATGGACATATTGACATAATTGATGAAGTATTACACTTTCGGAACACTTGCAGCACACATATTAATGTTCAGTGGAGATCACTCTTCAGCGTGGCTGCAGCTCCACCGGATCTAGTGGAGATGCTTGGCCGGTGCTGCAAAAAGGCGGAGCGTTTACTGGCCAGCCGTGTTGAAGCAGCTGCTGAATGTTTAGCTGTTCGCTACTGGGTGTACTTGGCTCTTCTGCAGCGACAAAAGGTTCAAAGAGGCGGTAAAACTCGCAATGAACCAGAATAGCGAAGCACACCTTCACTCCTGAACCCTTCCATACCCTTCCAAATCCTTTTGCTCCCTTGTTGAAGCAGTATGATTCCATCCCACCATCCCCGAGACCCTTTGGACCCTAAGGTCCCTTTGTTAGATCATGTCACTATGTCTCATCAGTTCTCCATTTTTCGTGGTCAAAACACATGTCCAAAGAAATCATCAACTCCTTGATCCTTCGCTTTTTGCGTACCACTGGAACAGCTGGAACAGCTGGGCCCCGCTGCGCTGCCCATGAATCTTTTGGAGAAGGTGGGCCACTTTATTTCCAAACGAGGCGATTACATCCAGGAGCAGATCAGTGGCAAGCGCGTGTTTTCAGCTCATGTCACCAATGCCACGGATGAGGCTGGCATTGCCATAGGGCCGGAGGCCATACAGTAGGGTGGATTTCAGCGAACCAAAGCTGCGGTAACAGGGCGTGTCTTCCAGCAGCCAGTTGTCAATAATTAGAATTCGTGGACTTTGGCGGAGTGATTTTATAAGTATGCATTATGTTCATTATGTTCATGTCTCTTACATTGTCCTGAGCCAGACCATTGGTCAGTCATATTTTGTGCACGGTAATTCTATGATCGCCAGTAATGTGAAGTGACATAGATCTTCGCTGAGAATCCTTTGGCATCCTTTGGCATCTGGAGGTCTTGGAGCTCTCAGGAAAACCCATTGTGAGCTATGGCAGGTGCCAGGGCAAGACTCGGAAATTTTTGAAGATCTGGTTGGTGGTTCAGGTGGCTACCATTATTTTTCAATAATGGCATATATTGTTCATGCATTTTTTCATAGGCCATCCCACTTTGGATAATCATCACTACCTTGCAGTTGTACAGCTGCACTGTTCGATTAGCCCCAGATTCCCAGAACTGCATGACATAAAATACTTCATATGATTCATATAAATTATTATATGTTCGGCCTGAAAAACTAATTGGTATCCTCAGTATAGTCAGTATATTATCGTACATTTGGGTAACAAACATGCTTTCAGACTTTCAGCATTTCTCCACCGAAATGTTCCCTATCCATCCCCGGTAACTTCCAGGTGCAACCACTTCTCCCGGCTAATGCCTGGGGAAGCTGGAAATTTGAGCTTTGAACACGACGGCGAACATGGCGGTGCCTTTGAATTCTCCTTGGGAAAAGAGCGCTTATTCTTGGGGCAGCAGCTTGGAACATCTTCAAGTCCAAGGGTTTGGCAGTCTTGCAATGTAAGTGGTTTGGTGTAGGTCTTATAATACATTTATTCAGAATATTTTAGAATACAATGTTTGGTAAAATTGATGTAGGGTTTTATGCTCAATGGTGGGGAGGAATGGGTAATCGATAGGTCAACGATGTCGATAGTCAAGACCTGTGATGCCGGATGAAACATGTCACCCACCTACAGACGGAACGAACGCATAGGATGGTGTACGGTACGGCTTGCGAATGGAGTTTTGAGTGGCATTGGTGCTGAGGTACATGCGTGCCAGTTACTCCTCCCTGTTTGGAAGTGATCAGTTTGTGATGGAGTTCTCCAACAAGACGCTGAAGCAGTTCTACATGAACATGCCGCAAAACTTCATGGGTCTTCCAAACCGCGGGGAATCGCGCACCGAAAGTCAAGAACATGCAGCAATTGTTCGCAAGGCCACTTGCTCCACCACCAATCAGGCAGGACTGCAAGGTTGTCATTAGTAGATATTTAATGGATATATATATATATGGATATGAAATGATATGAATCATTCATGTCCTACCCATCATCAATGGATATGGAAGATAGATTGGGAGGATGGGAGGTGCTAGTTGCTGAGCGTGTGAAGGTGGAGATCCTGTTGGTTGCCTCCAAGGATCTTCACATTTTTCAGGATTTGGATCCACTGGACAGCCTGCAGCACAGCTGGCATGTCTGGGGCTGGAATTGAAAAAAGCATCCAAGGGATTCGAAGGGAAACGTATGGAAAGGTGTGTGAAAATGACATCCCAGTCATTTTCCATGGGATGTGCCAGGCACCTAGCGCTGGCTGAGCTGTGTAGCCCAGAGCTTTTGAGCAGCGCAGTGTTCTTGGAGGACACCAAGAAAAGGATTCTATAGGATCATGCAATGGAAGAAATCCGGTTTGAACAGAACAACAATCCCATCCATTGCACAAGCACGCACAAGATTATATAGAGGTTGGAAGTCGATGCTTGTAATGCCATGTGATGGCACGTGTTTGGCGTTTTTGCGTTTGCAGCTGGATCATTTTTGTGTGAAGCCGTTTGTTTCTTTTTTTGCAGAGGAGTTTGCTGCACTTCGGGACTCACTAGAGCACAGCAAATCCTACGAGCGGCTTGGTGCAAGAGCCGTTGTTTGGATATTTCAGTTTAAGGATGTTTAAGGAAAGATCGACATTCCTTGATAGGGCTTCTCAAAAACATAAGATTATATATAAATCTTACTTGAACATACTTAACTCAATACCTCGAACTTCCTGTTTCCATATTTTCTGCCTGGGCAGAAATGTTTGCCTTATTTTGCCCGGTGTTTTTTTTCCGCCTGAAGGCGTTTTGGCCCAGGTTATCTTGATATCCTATGATATCCTTCTTGTATGTTGTGATGTGATGCCACGCAGTCAACAGTTTCACGAGTTCTGGTTTGAAGCAGCATGTTTTTTCAAATTGAACGTTTTCCAGCACCACAAAAAACTCAACTTGTCATTCTTGGAAAATCAGTGGTACGGGGTTTCCCACCCGATTCGCGCCAATTCCCGCCTGAGATTGTTCAACAAAATGTCATATTCTGCCCGAGCCATGTTTTTTGCAATGCACACTGGATCATGTTGCAGGTTGTATCAGCCAGACTTCACACCTTTTGACACCCTCAAATTGCAACACCTGTTTATGTTGCCAAAGAGTGCTAAAAGTGCCTAGATTCAAGCTTCCGCCCTCAGGCTGCTTTTTTGCCGAACCATTGTTCAGGCTGATTTTTAACAGCTCAGGCTGAAATGGTCCCGAAAAATCAGATCTAGGTATAAATCACTGGATCCTATTTTTGTGGGTTACTATATGTTACTATAAGCCAATCCATTGAATATCTTTGGGATGCCACACTTAAAAAAAAACAGCCACGGTTAACCGTTCCGCAGCACGGAACGAGGCAAGTCTATGCCTGCGACCTCCTGGTGGATTCTATGGTGGCCACAGGCGACCTCCTGAGACATGGTTTAAGAATGTTTAAGATGTCTAGAGTCTAAAGGATTTTTTTGTAGTTGGTTTATGATGGGTTTATGATGGTTTTATGATGGTTTATGATGGTTTTTGATGGTTATTATTACTATTAAATCTCACTATATACTGATACTAGCAACATTAGTATTAAGTTAATGATATTGTCATAAGTACAAACGGAACTAATAGTATTTATCAGATAAGTCAATATGTTGATAATGGCGATTATAGGATACGACGATAAGAGATGATAAGAATGATAAAGCAACAATGATAAGATATTATAAGAGTAATAAAGGAAACATGATAGTAGCTGGCAAGTATCATTCTAACTTTGTATTATTGTGAAAGCAACGGTCCAGGTGGAAAAAACATTGGAAAGGGAATTGGTATCAGAGAGTAGAAGAAGATTGATCCGTCAGTCACTGTTTCTGGCCGCTTTTTGCACTCGCAATTGAAGAATGTGTGTTTGAGCACCAGTCGGTGGGAGGCCTTTGTGGGAAAGCCTCTCAAGACGCATGTAGCGCTTGGCGCAACAGCAAAGCAAAATTCCCAGCTGCAACTTTCAAACTTGCTCCGTATCGCGACTTGTCGTGCAACGGAGTGTTGTAAGGATGAGATTGCAAAACATGAATCAGTATGATATCTCGTGATAATGTCATTTTTGCGTTTCTGCGCTGGATTTCTGTGACAACGATTTCTTCCTTAAGGCCCTACTATGTTCCCATTACATCCCATTACACCCCACTACATCCCATTACATCCCATTACCCATAGGATCCATGTATGCTATATATGGTAACATTTACCATCAATATACCCCAAATGTTAGCATATATACCAGCACCATGGATCCTATGGGATATATATATATATATATCCCGTTATATCCGCAAGAGATTCCCACTGCCAATAGGTTACTTTCAGCAGCTTCCCTCGGAGTTGCTGGAAGTTCATCTCAATGTGTGTCATGGACTGCTACGGAGCACGGCATTGCGCTGTGGAGAAGCTCGGGCCGTGGCATCCATTGGCATCCACCGTGCTGCAGCACAAGATCTGGTGGTTTTTCCAGCTGAATCCATGGGATTCACATGGATTCAATGGGGAGTTTACATAGATGTACCTGGTTGGTGGTTTCAACCATGTTTTATTTTCCATAATATATAATCCTTCCCATTGACTGATATTTTTCAAGATGGTTAAAACCACCAACCAGTGTGCCAACAACGGGTAAAATTTGCTGAGCATGATTTGGAAACGACAGAATAATGGGGATATAAACCAGCAGTGCCATGGTGGAATTTAACAGTGGTTCAACCACCAATATTCTGAAGATGTGTCAACAAGAAATGATGATTTTTCCATAAGAGCAATTTGGGAATGTAGTAGCTATAATGATGAGGATTTCAAGCAACAAAACTGGCGGGTGGTTTCAGGTATTCTTCATCTTCATTCCCGGGATGATGGCTAGTCATAGGTCAAAGAAATAGTGCAACCAGTGGTGGATGAATCGATGAATGGACTGGGTCCGGGTAACCATATTATATATGTATATGATATGTATATAGTATATATATAGTAATAATTTTATTAATGGTAATGATAGTATATATATATATATCTATATATATATATCTATATATATATATATCTATATATATATATATATATCTATATATATATATATCTATATATATATATATCTATATATATATTGAAATGTATAGCTGTACCTCACATTTGCTGGAAAAAGTGATCGTTTCCAACAGATTCTCCCCTGTCGATGAGAACCAGCAGCTGGTTCCCAGGAAACGTTGGAGCCGATGGTTCAAGAGTTGAAGGCCCAAGGTCAATGGCCACCAGCACTAGAACTGCAATCGGAAAAAGCTGTGGCCACTTGGAGGTTTATCGCTGGGAAAGTAATCGAACTGGAGGGTAATATCATTGTTAACATCACCCACCAAAAAAAGGGTGACGTTCGAAACCAAAGTCCCCTGAAATAGGGCTGAAATGCTGTCCAAAGCTGAGGTTTGCACCAGAAAACTCAGCTACTGAAGCGATGATGGAAATTTTAACACACAGCCCGAGGGGGATTTTCAACGCATGTGGCAGAAACAGACGTGGAAGAAACCTTTCACCCTAGAAACCATGGTGAAAAGTCCAAATAATGGGGGGTCACCTCACATTTTTCTCTCAGGTCGCAGAGGGTGAAATCGGCTTTGCCAGCAACGATGCCATCATGGCCACGCATTTGCAAAATGACGATGATCCTCAAAAGGCCACCTCCAGAGCCAGTGTTTGTGCTGGGGAGTCTGCTGAGACTGCCGAGCCTTGCCTGGATTTTTATTGCCGGGATCTGCCGGGAAAGGGTTAGCTTTCGGAGATGTGAGGTTGGCCATTTTTGTGTCGACCGATTATAATTTACTAATATATATGTAATATATATATATATATGTAATATGTATATGCATATGTCTATGCCGCACACACACATATATTATTATATAAATAACAAACCATGGGTTCCTGTAGATTTTCCCTCAAACCGATCATTAACCGATCCACTGATTCCAGATCTCACGTTTTTTCCACCTCAGGACCGCTTCTTGCAGAACCTCGTGAGGCTTTGTGTGAACACCTCCTGTACGGCCCTCTTGCGGCGCCAGCGGTTGCTTGAAAAGTTGGATGCCGGACATGGAAAATTACAGGCAGCTTGGCTAAGTCCACTTTTGGATGTGTTAGCCATTGCTAGTTGCAGAAACCAGAAGATTTTGTTGGGAGATACTTAAAGAGATATGTGTGGATTATTTTTACTGTAAATCTTACATTTCAATGCAATTGCGGGCTCCGAGATAGGGGGGGAGAGAGAGAGAGAGAGATGAGATGAGATGAGATGAGATGAGATGAGACGAGATGAGATGAGACGAGATGAGAAAAAAAAAAGCGATGATGCTGCTTTCTTTCATGCATCCTGGATATTCCTGGATGATCATGGTGTGAAGATATCCTGGCTGTGATGCTCCCTGAGGCATACATGCGACACGTTCCATTGTCTCGAAGATCTGGCTTGCTGAAGCAGGGCCTCAAACCCGAGGGGCAGAAGTTCGAAGTCTATTGCGCTGAGATCTTCCACACATTGGAAGAGCAGACCAGTGCAACAGCCTTGCTGGAATCCTTGGGTGAAAGTTCTGGTGAGTACAAGAGCCTGTCAACCAACTCGAAATCTGGAGAGTTTTTTTTCCTCTCCCATGACAGGAAGTTTCTCATTAAGACAGTTTCGGAGGCCGAAGGGCGTCTTCTTTTCAGGATGTTGCCTGAGTATCAAGATCATATTCATTCCCTCCCTGCATCGCTCATTGTGCGCTTCGCTGGGCTTTATCATGTAGAAGTGGGAAGCGGAAGTTGGAAATACTTCCTCGTGATGATACTCGTTCAGCAATCGTCCTTTGTGATATTTGTGGTTCAGTTTTCACAGGGTTACCACGGTAGCCAGTAGAATCTTGAAGAATCTGAAATGCGGAATGTGTCAACCTTAAGCGGGTTCTCTATGTCCCTTGTTAAGAAGAGGCATGCTTTACCAGAGATTGCTTAGCTGTTCAAATGTTGCCTCCTTCATCATCAACTTGAGTGTTGAGCTGTCCCCGCCGAGGAAGTCGGTTTTTGACCCTTCTTGTGAAATCCACGCCCATTATGACCTCAAGGGGTCACTCTACCATCGCAAGAAGAAGGACCGCTTGGGACAGAAGACACATGGATGCTGAACCCTATCACCGTACAAGCCTAAAACATTAGACTAAACTATCACCTTATCACCCAAACCCCAAACACTCACAACTATGGATAAAACAAGAGGAACCCTAAAACACTAGTGCCTAAATCATAAATCCTGAGAAACCTAAAGTGATGTTGAAATGAGGTCTTAAGTCTTTGGCCATTTAAGTCCTATCACTAGCGGTAGCACACCACCATCGCCAGGAGGGCGAATCCTGCGGCAAGGACGAAGACTGGATCAACGCCAAGCTCTTGGTCCAGGTCCCCGAGCCGCGACGGCGCCAGATGTTGGAGGCCACCTGTGGTGGCCGCGACAAGTCATGGTTTTTTGGCTGGTCAAACTACGTCGAAATTTGGAGGTTTAGCCTTTGGTAAACTAGCAATACTATTGGAAAATAACTATGGAAAATATTGGAAATATGGAAAATAACCACAGTTATTATAACTAACATAACTATATATGGAAAATATTGGAACATCACAATTTTTAATAGGTAAATCAACTAGAAATTGCAATTTTTAATAGCTGTGTTATTTTACCAGAGGGATCCAGAGGGTATAGCTGGAAAAGTCCACTATAGTGGAGGTGCCAATGGAAAGAACCACTTATGAATGAAGGTCTTAAATATATAGTGGGAACATCAACTACAAGTTGGGGGATTGCCAATTGCTATGTTTCATTGTCCAAGGTATTTTTGTTGAAGTCAATGGATTAGTTTAAGCGGAAACCTGCAGGAAACCAGGGTTAGGAAATTCCGCTTCCTGTAAAATTCCCTCAATTCTTGGATAAAAAGGACGACGTTTCAAATTGAATAATCTTCTCATTTCAAAATGGGTCAACACAAATCAATGAATATGATATTTGAATACAATTAATTTGTTCTTCCCTAACTCTTACCCTGGCGGAGGCCCATGAAGCGGATGTGTCCTTTCTGAAGGGGCACCATGTCATGGACTACTCCGTCCTGGCAGCCCAGCTGACAACTGGCGGTTTCAAAGAGGTTCTTATTTTCCACCCCAGAAATGGGAGGATGAAGAAATGGATGATCCAAATTGACGAGCAGATTTTATGAAGAAATTCTTGGGATGGGTTGAAACCATGAACCAGACAAGATGTGTATATAGATGTGCACTTGGATGCCATGTGATGTTGATATATATATAGTATATATACGTATATATATTATATAGATATGTGTGTGTGTATGTGTCCTGCCTTAGGATCAATGTGATTCATGTCAACCCCAGATAAGAAAATAAGGGGTGGACAAGTTAAAATTGAACAGTGGAAGGGGCAAACAAAAATTGAGGGTTCCAGAGATGGGTGTGTTTCATTGCGGGGTGTGGGTCTCATTCTTTGAGGGGCAATGTTTGTGCCCGAAAAACACGGGAGTTGTGGGTGCTTAATCCTGGCTTAACATTAGTATAATGTAATTAATTAGTGCAATTGGATCACAACAGGTTTGATTTTTGAATCATTGCAAGCTATTTAGCATAGCGTTGAGAGACGAGGTTGGGATCCACTACCCAGAGAGAAGCCAAAGCACAGCGAGCAAACACGCAGGCATTGTAGCTGCTGGTGGGAAGGAGGTCTACTTTCTGGGCTTCTTTGCTTTGCATCAGGATGCAGTGTCTTGTGTGCCTCATGTGTCGCAGTTGTTGAAAAGAGGATGAGAATGGATCAGATAATAAACCCAATGACAACCCCACTTTTGAGATGTCTAAAAGACACCAGCCTACCCCCTCCAACCTCTTAGGTTTGCCATCTTCACCAAGGCTTGATTGATTTCCTGATCCATTTTGGTTTTCGAAAGCAAGCCGAGCATTTGCTGCGAGCAGCGCAGGGTCATGGGGCCGACACCAGCTGTGTGGACCCAGCGGACTATGCCGCACGCCAGGTACAGCGGACCCGCGGAAGTGGTCACTTTGATTTTTTCAAAATATTAATCCATCCAAGTCCATCCACTTTATATCATTTTATATCTATTGTTGGGGATGGATGTATATGAATATATTTGAATGTATCTATGATTCTCTATCTCTATGACTATATTTATGATACATATAAGTATAAACATTGATGATAAAGTCATTTCACAATCCTTTTCAGGGGCTTCACCATTTGGAAACCATACGTTGGTGAGGTGGTGATCATATCGCTGAGAGCCGTGGTGGTTGCGGATGTGATATTAATATATTAATATTTGTAAATACACTGGCAACGGATAAATCACCAACAAGCAAATGCTCTGACCCTGTCAGATGAAATCCAAATGAAGTAAAGTAGTGACCCTGTCACCAGAAGAAAATGGGATGTCCCACACCCAAGTCACACGCAGCTCTTTGTCACCCGCTCAGCACACCATAGCTGTCCGACAGCTAAGTCCTCAGCCCTACCCACCACGTGGTGCTTTGGGCCATAGCACCCACGGATGGTACCGTATGAGTTCATATGCAACCTTCAGCAGGAATCACATCAAGAGGCAGTTGATACTGAAATCACACTCCCTGAAAACTCTGTTGATGTGATTCACGTAGCCATTGGATGGCTTGCTTCTTATGGGCATTCGCCTGCAGGCTCGCAGCTTCATCGAAAAGTTGAAAAGTCCCCTGTTCCAAGGCAGCACGAAGAAGAGTGGCATCCATATTCTTCGTAAGAGGATCAGCCAGTTGAAGAGCTGTTGGTATCCATCTAAAAAAACAATGTTCCAAGCAACGTTCTTTGATAAGCAAAACTTCTAATGTTGTTCGATATTCCTCGCAACTTGGCATTGCTCGCCGGCTCACAAGATCATATAGGGACTTACAATCTGTCACAATGATTGCTGCATGCAGTTGACGAAATGCGTCTGGTGGACTTCGCCATTGAAATCCCGGAACTACCAGAGTGCCCCACAAGAGTCTACACCATCCCATCTTATCCACGCTACGGGACATAGAGAAGGCTTCTGCAGACAACGTCGATCGCACTACTCTTGATATCTTTTTGGAAGACCATGATAATGGACTGATTGGTGC
>Ga0126342_10018494_pt1:0-7500 | contig 11940 bp, 8 predicted proteins | sample Cyp1metagenome_FD_92528 | JGI IMG/M metagenome (GOLD analysis project Ga0126342, IMG submission 92528) | Coral microbial communities from Lord Howe Island, Old Settlement Bay, Australia - Cyphastrea 1 metagenome | ecosystem: Host-associated > Invertebrates > Cnidaria > Coral ... | reverse complement strand
ACATATACATATACATATACATATACAAATACATATACATATACATATACATATACATATACATATATATACAATATATTTCTGTGCGCGTGTGATTTACAATACTTGTGAAAAAGGGCTTTACCATTGCCACTTTAATCACTGTAGATTTCTCGAAGGAATGGTTCATCGCCAACTCCACAACATTCACTCTTCGCGAGTTGTGCGTGGCACATGATTGAATCGCCAAAACGACGACATGGCTGGATCATCAAATCACATAATAATTTTAAAAAAACTTTCGTCATAGGCCACCTATGAATCACCATAGTGATATACTAGTGTATATTCACCTATTATGATAATGATATGGTTTGGGTATATCTATGATAATTAGATAATATTCACCTAACTATGAATCACTTATTTTATTATAATAGTTGGTGGACCATCTGCTTTTGGGATGTGACCCGATTTTCTTCACCACCTCATCGCCTAGTTCGACATACAAGGTGAGACCCCCCAGTTCCAAGTGTTTGGGTAAAGCCATGAACGATAGACATATCTACCACAAACATCCATAAACCCATAGAACTCACCTAGCTAACTATAGTAAAAACAGATTCAGAAATAGATATATATATATATATACATATAAGTATATATTATATTATATACCATAAACCATAGTTGTATCTACCATAGAAATCACCTAGTTGGAAACAATAGTAGCCAGAACATACCATAATCGAAGGAAGTTTAGTTTAGAAGTCAAACTTCCGAAAATATGGACAGATGGAAAAGCAGAGGTGGGCAGAGTCAGAGAAGAGAAGAGCAGAAGAGAGAAGATCAGAGAAGAGAAAGACAAAGAGGAAAGAAGATGCAGGTGTGCGAAAAGGTAGCAAAGCCGCGAAACATTGTGTTTTTCCAATGATTTGTGGCTCCGGAGGGTCGAAAAGTAGGCTCGCTAAAGCGGCGGGTGCGGAGACATCTGGTCAGATGAGAGATGAAAAAATTGCACGCCGTTGTGGCGCGAAGCAAATTTCCAAGTCAAAATGCACAAAACACACCAGGGTCGGACCACTTTTGGAAGTTGAGATGTGGAAAAAAGTGGACACCGTTGTGGCGCGAAGCACATTTCGAAGTCAAAAGTGTTAAAAACTGACAGTCTCGGACCGCTTTTGGACGTTGAGATGTTGAAAAAGTGCACGCAGTTGTGGCGGGCGCAGTTGTGGCGGGAAGCACATTTCCAAGTCAAAATCCAAAAAAACACACCAGCTCCAAACCACGTTTGGAAGTTGAGATGTCGAAAAAGTGCACGCTGTTGTGGCGCGAAGCACATTTCGAATTCAAAAGTGTTAGAAACTGACAGTCTCGGACCGCTTTTGGACGTTGAGATGTTGAAAAAGTGCACGCAGTTGTGGCGGGAAGCACATTTCCAAGTCAAAATTCACCAGCTCCGGACCACGTTTGGAAGTTGAGATGTCGAAAAAGTGCACGCTGTTGTGGCGCGAAGCACATGTCGAAGTCAAAAGTGGAAAAAAACTGAGGGGTTCGGAGCACTTTTGGACGTTCGGATGTCGTTTGCGTGCCAGGCACAAGGAATTTTGCACCTTGCCAAAAGTGAGCAAAACATGAGGGTTTTGTAGCAGTTTCAACTACCACCACCACTACACTACACTACACTACACTACACTACACTACACTACACTACACTACACTACACTACACTACACTACACTACACTACACTACACTACACTCCACCACACCTACAACTACAACTACAACTACATAACACTACACTACACTGAGTACATTACACTGCACTACACTACACCACACTACACTACACTAACTACAACTGCAGCTACAACTACAATTACGCTACTTTACACTACACTACACTAGAGTACACTATATTACACAACCCTACATTACATTAAACTACACTCATTGCACCACCTAATTGTAATCATTTTCCCGCGGAGCCGATTCATTACACTACATTCATTGCAAATACAACTGCAACTACACTACACTAATTACACTACACCGCAACTACAACTCCACTACACTACAACTACAACTACAGCTGCACTACACCACGCTACATCCAGCAGCTGTGGGTGAGGTGCCCGACCAGGTGACCACTGAAACCATTGCAGCCATTCCAAAAAGACACAGCTCCAACCACCTTTGGGTCCATCAGTCGATTCGCTTTGCCATCCGTGATTCACAACAACCAACCTCTCCTATAGGTTTCCTATTTTTGAAACTTCCGCCACCGCCTTGCGCGGTACTACTGGTAAAACATAGTTAACCATAGTTGAAAACATTCTACAGCACACATGTAGAAATCACCTAGTACATTTAGCTAACCATAACATACAACGATGCTGACCTCGCCTGACGCCTCTGCCCCACTGCCCCAGGTGCCTCGTGGTAGGCCTCCGCCAGCGACGGATCCTTCGAAAAAAGATCCAGGGCCTCGTCGCCGGTCATGGTGTACAGCGTCTCGTTGAGCCAGCGGAACCTGGCGCCGCGGGCACCGGGGAAACGATGGGAGAACGATGGCAAAGCCATGAGAAAATAAGGCGACATAATGCAAGATATGAGAAAATGTTGAAACCGGCTTCAGGAAAATTCTGGTAACATGAGTGAAAATCAGATCATTTAGATATTTCATCAGACCAGGGCTGGTGGCGGTCCCGAGTCTGTAAACTGTGAAGCCAAATGGTGGGAGTGGATTGTCTCACCCAACGGCACCCTGATGGTCACATCCCGAAGCTTGACCGAGATAGAATTTGACCACGACGCAGGGGTCTGCAGTAGGATTGACCCATGTCAATTTTCCGTGTCAGGGATCACACAGTCAAAACCAATTTATCCCATAAACCAAAAATATCGTCCAAACATATTCTACCCACCAAAAACATCCCCCATAAAACATGTTGGTTATGGATCAATGGAGGGGGTTCACCTTCAGCCACCTTGAAATCATGCCATCCACTCGGCGCCTTGACCCTTTCAGTCGGGTGGCTGCTTTCCCCAAAACGCCTGGAGAACAGCGCACCGAAGTCGGACTGCTTGATCTTAGCGACCTATATCAATGTGGTGGGTAGTGGGTTCTCTCTGACTACAGAGAAGAATAAAGAATTTTGGTGGACCCAAACATGATGTGATGTGGCCGTGACGGCTATGCAACCTTTAATACGGACTAAAGTGATGGTGATGGTGATGGTGATGGTGATGGTGATGGTGATGGTGATGGTGATGATGATGATGATGATGATGATGGTGCTGGTGCCGGTGCTTTTGATGTTTTTGATGTTTTTGATATGCTTTAGATGTTGACATATGATGACGGGGATGAGGAACCAAAAGTCCATGACCATCGGCAGCAAAAAGCCTGTATCTTCATTTTTCTGCTTCCTCTTGGGTGCAGCAGCCTTCTGGAAGTCAGATCCTTCAAGGACCGACGAGCTCGGTGTGACTGCCACTTTTTAGTGGCAATGGAGAATCGTAGGAAAAGCATTGGCAAATGCCATTCTATTTGTTTTAAAGCAAATGTATCTACTTCATGAAATTCCACCACATTCTCCCACCTGTTACACATGCTTCCTGGTGAAAGATCACCAAGTCCCCAGTTTTGAGAATGAACAAATCAGCTGCCTCCAGCCGGCTCTTGGTCTCGCATCTTCTTACCCTTGGTCTTCTTCGAGGTGGAATCCTCCAGCTGTGACCCCTCACCTGGGCTCCGTTTTTCGAGGTTCTGGGTCAATGGATTGCAAAGGAAAACTTCACAAGAAACCATCGATTTGAGAATCAAACGTAGCGGTGTCCTGCAAAATTCCCGTAAACCAATTCTGGGACTGGGTTTTTACCCTGGTTTTGTCTGAGGCGTCGACGTTCCTGAGGTTTACGCCGCTCAAGTTTCTCTTGCTTGCGGCGTTGCTTCCGCCGCTGCGACTTTGACAAACTTCCTGGGCCGGTAACCATCCACCAACGGCTCAGTTTCCATGCTCGTGTTGGAAATAGTTGAAAAGTTGAAAGTAAGAATCACTCCGAAACGGAGATAAATAAATGACTGGAGGAAGTTTAGAAGTCAAACTTCCGACAATATGGACAGATGGAAAAGCAGAGGTGGGAAGAGTCAGAGAAGATAAGAAAAGAAGAGAGAAGATCAGAGAAGGGAAAGAGTCAGAAGAAAGAAAATGCAGGCGCGCGAAAAGGTAGAAAAGTCGCGATTCACTGTGTTTTTCCAAATGATTTGTGGCTCCGGAGGGTCGAAAAGTAGGCTCGCTAAAGCGGCGGGTGCGGAGACATCTGGTCAGATGAGAGATGAAAAAATTGCACGCCGTTGTGGCGCGAAGCACATTTCGAAGTCAAAAGTGTTAAAAACTGACGGTCTCGGATGTAGTGTGGTGTAGTGCAGCTGTAATTGTAGCTGTAATGTAGTGGACTCGTAGTTGTGGTGTAGTGTAATTAGTGTAGTGTAGTTGCAGTTGCGTTTGTGGTGGTCTAATGCGTGTAGTGTAGTGTAATGTAATCTAGTGTAGGAGTGTAGTGTAGTGTAGTGTAGTGTAGTGTAGTGTAGTGTAGTGTAGTGTAGTGTAGTGTAGTGTAGTGTAGTGTAGTGTAGTCTTGTGTAAAGTAGTGTAGTTGTAGTTGCAGCTGTAGTTGTAGTTAGTGTAGTGTAGTGTGGTGTGGTGTAGTGTGGTGTAGTGTGGTGTAGTGTAGTGTAGCTGTACTTGTAGTTGAAGTTGTAGTTGTAGTTGTAGTTAGTGTAGAGTAGTGTAGTGCAATGCAGTGCAGTGTAGCGGAGTGTAGTGCAATGGAGTGTAGTGTAGTGGAGTGGAGCGTAGTGTAATGTAATTAGCGTAGTGTAATGTAGTGTAGTGTTCTGTAGTGTAGTGGAGTGTAGTGTAGCGGAATGTAGTGTAGTATAGTGTTGCGTTGTGTAGGGTAATGTAGTATGGTTGTAGTTGTAGTTAGTGTAGTGTAGTGTAGTGCAGTGCAGTGCAGTGCAGTGCAGTGTAGTGTAGTGTAGCGTAGTGTAGCGTAGTGTAGCGTAGTGTAGTGGAGCGTTTTTTAGTGTAATGTAATGTAATTAGTGTAGTGTAGCGTAATGTAGTGGTAGTTGTAGTGTAATGTAGCGTATTCAAGTGTAATGTAATTAGCCTAGTAGTGTAATGTAATTAGCCTAGTGTAGCGTAATGTAGTTGTAGTTGTAGTTGTAGTGTGGTATAGTGTAGCGAAGTGAAGTGGAGTGCAGTGTAGTATAATGTAATTAGCGCAGTGTAGTGTAGTGTAATAGTGTAGTTGTAGATGTAGTTAGTGTAACGTAGTGTAGTGGAGTATTTTGTAGCGTAGTGTAATGTAAATAGTGTGTAGTGTAGTGTAGCGTAATGTAGATGTAGCTGTAGTTGTAGTCGTAGTTGTAGCGTAGTGGAGTGTAGTGTAGTGGTGGTTGTGGTGGTTGTAGTTGAAACTGCTACAAAACCTTCATGTTTTGTTCACCTTTGGCAAGGTTCAAAATTCCTTGTGCCTGCCACGCAAACGACATCCGAACGTCCAAAAGTGCTCCGAACCCCTCATTTTTTCCACTTTTGACTTCGAAATGTGCTTCGCGCCACAACGGCGTGCACTTTTTCGACATCTCAACTTCCAAAAGTGGTCCAGAGCTGGTGTGTTTTTTTACATTTTGACTTGGACGTGTGCTTCCCGCCACAACGGCGTGCACTTTTTCGACATCTCAACTTCCAAAAGTGGCAGTTGTGGGTGAGGTGACCGACCAGGTGACCACTGCAACCATTGTAATCATTCCAAAAACACAACTCCAACCACCTTTCAATCCATCAGTGGATTCGCTTTGCCATCCGTGATTGACAAAAACCAAGCTCTCCTATAGGTTTCCAATTTTTGAAACTTCCGGCTACCGCCTTGTGCGGTACTGGTAACTGTTTCAAGGATATAATATCCTCCATGGAATAGGTGTCAAATATCTGTTTCATTGGGTTAAAGAATGCTGAAGACGTGGAATACGCTCCGCAACGCGGGGCTCTCTCTGCATGGACTCGGCCCATGTTAGGCATCTGACCTTCTGGAGCCGCAGCAGCTCCTCGCTGTTGAGTCCCTATTTTGTTGGTGAACTTCCCACCTCTGTTAGATAAAATGTCCATAATAAGGAAGGAATCCAAGTTCTGCCTGCTGGTAGAGTAGATGTCATGTTCATGGAATCGGGAAGAAAAATGAAGGAAGAAACGCGGAACTTCAACACAAGGACCAGTGGGTTTGGCAGACTGATGCAGCAAAAAGCTTGGCGAAGTATATGACGATCAAAACAGAACCAAGTCGGACCGATTCGGACCCACTTTCTACAATATCTTTTTGGGACCCCAAAAATCGGCAAAGAAATGAATAGGCCTGGCTTCACCAAACAGTGAGAAAGAGGACGCTTCTGATGACATCTGCCTGTCTTAATTAACTGACCCCAGCGACCGGAAACACACCCAGAGAGTCCTTTTTTCGATTTTTGGGTTTGTCCAGCCTGACGAAAATGAGCATTGCTGGACGCGGCCATGCGAAGCCAACTCGTCTCAAAGACATCCGCGCTTCACATCTTTCGCAGACCCAAATCAGGTGCCTTTAGCTAACATGATGAAGATCTTTTCCTATTGAATCACCCATAATCAACCCAAGCTGTTTGTTCTCTGAAGTCAACCGGACAAATTGGACATTCCCCAATCAAACTGATCCAAAGTTATAGTTTGCATGGTTCGCAGAATCAACGCGTTGAAAAGCAAACTGTTTTCAAACAATACAAATCTTGTGTATATATAGATATATGTATATATGGATATATCTCCAGAAAGGTACGCTGTCAGGTCCCCATTTTTCCACGTTTCTGGAAATGCAGTGTTTTTGCTACATCACGTTCAATCCTTTATGTTCATATACCTGTGATGGTATTGCTAGAGATCCACACAGATTGTCAGACTTCCTCAGGGGTTGCCAAAGAATGTCCAGAGAGTCATGAAGATTCCCAGGGAAAAGGAAGGAGAAAAAACAAACATAGTGTGTGTGTATATATATATATATGGCTTCCCTTAGGGGGAGAGGTGGCCAAGGAAAAAACGTTTTTTTTTTTTTCGGGTACATAGCCTCTCCCTGATGGCAGGTTGCCAAAGGTTACGAAAGAATGTCCAGAGAGTCATGAAGATCCCCTGGGAAAAGGAAGGAGGGAAAACAAACATAGTGTGTGTATACCTTAGGGGAGAGGTGGCCAAGGAAAGGGATTTTTTATGAGCTTCCCCCCTCTCCTAGCCCTTCTATATTAATATAGCCCTCCTATATACATTGATGGACTTGCATTTTCCTTGTAGTAGTACTACTGTATGCAGCATTATGGATGCTACATAAGTAGCGCATAGCAATACGTACACACATTTTCCACATGTACTTTGCATATGTAAAGGAATTCTTCCAGGATTGACTGCAATAAAGACTCTTTGGTTGC
>Ga0126342_10018493_pt1 | contig 11940 bp, 15 predicted proteins | sample Cyp1metagenome_FD_92528 | JGI IMG/M metagenome (GOLD analysis project Ga0126342, IMG submission 92528) | Coral microbial communities from Lord Howe Island, Old Settlement Bay, Australia - Cyphastrea 1 metagenome | ecosystem: Host-associated > Invertebrates > Cnidaria > Coral ... | reverse complement strand
ATATATATATATATATATTTATACATATATATATATACATGTGAACCAATGTCCCCCTGCACCAGTCTTTATCGTGTTCAGCCTATACCCAGCCGGCCATTTTCTTTCACAACTGTTGGGTCAAAATTGGGGCACTTTTTCGCACAACATTTGGGATTCTTCAAAGTTGAAAGTACACAATTGGTGGACCAAATGTTGTGTTTCCAAATATATTGGGAACCCACCATCTTTGGAGAAATCCACATCCGTCATTGGTGAAATTTGATGCGAAGATTGCCCAATGTTGGCTAAAAAATCCTACATTTCTTGAGTCAATCCCCAAACTCCCTGAAGCTCCATTCTTCATTGGTTAGAAACTGTGGATAATTACCCCCCGGTAAACAGTTTGCTATGGAAGCCATCGCCCATTGAGTTTGATTTATCTTTCGAACTTGGTGATTTTCCATAGCAAACTTTACCAGGGGATACTATCATTATAGATGATACATGATCATTCAAAGTCACATTTGCTAGGTATAACGTGACATTTGCTAGGTCTGCTAGGTCTGCTACGTGACTTTAAAATAGATGATTTTACCATCAAATTTTATCAAATAGATGATTTTATCACATTTACCATATTTTTCCATTGGTAAGCAAACCACATAAGGAATATAAGGATTTCCCAGCTTACGATGTTTGATGACCGAGCCCAGACCTCCCGAGCCCATTCAGGCACCTCCCGGGAAAGTCGAAACCTCCGCGTCAAATACGGCAGATGCACGACCTATGGCAACTGCTTGGGAACTTCATATGGAAATTGGATCTTCAATTGGATATAAAAATTGGTTGGAGATGTCCAATATATCATCTATGAAATAGTACTGTTTGTTGATAGTTGGAGGAAGTTAATCTATATCTATATATATATACACTGTGTATACGTGTATATATATATGAGTTGTTGGCAACTCCCAATTTAACATATCCATATTACATCCAAAACGATGATAAGCTATTGGGTTATGAGTTACCATTAAGGAGCTTTAATTATGTTTGTCTATGGGTAAAAAATGATGAAGCATATAAAACCATTGAATCGGCCGTTGGCTTTTTGAAAAATGAAGAAAAATCACACCACATGTGCAAGTCGTGCTGCTGACGTGTGGAGATGCATTTCAAAATTGTACCTCACTCCCAGATTTGCGCCTGACCACCCTACCTCCAAGTTTTCCCCGAAAAAAAATCCCACTCACCCCTAGCTTTCCACAGCGCAAAAAGTGTTTTTGGGTCGTAGACTACAAAAATATGACTCTGGATCGCCCATAAATTCCAGTTTTTGGACGATGAACATCCATCAGGGTACAGAGGTTTGGACCTGCCATTTGATTCCAAGCTACGGGGCATTTCTGGCCAAGGCTCTGTTCGCAATAGCCGTTCCTGTGATCGTTGCCAGTTCCAACATAGGAAAGTCGTGGAAAGTAGAAAACCCTTGCAGTAAACCAACATGGCCATAGAGATCCAGAACTGTCCCGATCGGAAACGGTTTTTGATTCATGGTGGATTGTCCATATCTTTGTATGTTTACTGGAAGGTATTCAATCTTTCAGACCTGATTTCATGACTCAGCTGGGTCCAGGCCGTTTTCACCGACTCTCCATGTTCAAAAACAGTCATCTGTAAACAGCTTGCCACATGCGGGGTTCTTAAAATGGACGGATCCCAAAACCATGTATTTTTCCTATTTAAATGCAAAGTTCGATGATTTTGCGGTCCCCCATGTTACGAAACACATGGGTTTGTCTGAATCTTTGATGATTTTGCGGAGCTTTGTTCAGCTGATCTCCTTGCGTAGTTCCAGGACGTCTGCTGAAGGGGGGAAAACACCCATTTTTATTGTGGTGTATCATCAGTTTGCCTATGATTGAAATGCAAACTGCTTGGGTATACCCGGTATACCCGGTATACCCCACTTTCAGAGACCACATGTTGCCAGCCCATTCCGCTGTCTTGCACTGGTTGTTTGCATCAGCTCCAGCCATCCAGCCTGTGGGTTGTCACGGCTCACTCTGTTGGGACCAATTTATGGACATATTCAACAATGCCTTCATCTAGCCCCAAAAGTGATCCACGAGAGGCGCAAGCCAAGTCCAGGTGAAAGGCTCGTCATTGCCAAGAAATCAAAGAGCCTTGATGAATTTGTGGGTACTCCTTGAACAATCTCACAGATATGTTAAGACTCTTGGATTCCCACACCTGAGCAACAGAACATTTTATGAAATGGCTCTGACTGAAGCTGTGGTGCCCCATTTCCAATGGTCTATCATCATCTTTCCGATCAAGTTGGCCATTTCTTAGGGCTAAATCCATCACTTTCGCTGGAAAAATCCCCCTTGTTGGCTGGTGAAATCAAAATGTTTAAAGGTGTTCCCATAAATCTCTCCATAAGATGATAACATCTGATTAAAAGATCCCATCAAATCCCATGGAAAATGTCATCCTCCTTTAAGGACAACTCTCACTGAGTTGTGACTCATCTCCGTGGGACTCCGTCGCCCGGGCTGCCCCACAGATGTGCGGCGCATCACTAACGGGTCGATGGCTGCGGAAGATTTCTTCGGCGCGGGCCACGAAGGACTCCTAGTGGCTCCGGGGTGAAAGTGATCTCTCGGGGCCAAAGGTCTCCCAGGTCTCCCCTGCAACAGGAAGCCATGATTATTCTATGGGACTACCTGGGACTATGAGATTTTAATGGGATTATGGGATGATTATGGGATGATTGATGGAATATTCATGGGATTGAATGGCATTTTAACGGGATTTACTGGTACCTGGTTATGATTATGGAATATACCCTGTCATCATGGCAAGCTGGAGAATCCCCAAACCAGCCAATGGAGGTTTCCAGCGACAATCAAGGACCTCAATGGGAGATTTTCCAGCCATGTTTGATGACAATAGACGATGAATTCTTGATACCTCTGGGATGATACCCATTTCAAATACCTCTTGAGATGTTTTTTCTACAAAAAATCTTAGGTTGCCTCTGAATTGGCAATAATTGTTTTCTGATACTTTATGACTAAATGCTTGGCGATGATGAGAAGTTCGGGGTTCTGAGTTGGGTTCATCACCATCGAACCTGATGGCCAAGTCGTAATGAGAGGATTTGATGGGTGAATCGGTGAAAACGGGTAGAATCAAACAGGAATATATAATTACCCTCTGGTAAACTAACATAGCTATGGAAAATCACAATTTGTCAATGGGTAAATCCACTATAAATAGTCATTTTCAATAGCTATGTTAAATTACCAGAGGGTATATATTGCAAAACGTGTCAAAATCCTATCTTGGTAAATATTACCCGGGACAATCTTCAAAAGCTACAATCTTGTAACTGTTCAACATCCTACTTTACCTGGGCAGGAATTAAAAAAACACTCATTCCCCCCAATAAAATGCCTGGAAAAATAGTTTTAAAAATGCTTTAGACATGGGCGGTGCCAGGAAAAACATCTCAGCCCATCTGCAGCTGGTTTCCCCTCACCTGGATGCTGTTGTGTTCCATACGCAGCCACAGAGGAATTCGGGAGCTGCTGCCGGGACGATCGGTTGGATACCTGGCCCGGTGGAAGTCCCACTGGCTCCATGGTTGCTGTGATTGACATCTGTTGTGTTAAACAACTACCCATCTCTATCCAAATTGGTTGCTATTCATATACACCTATATAATGCCTATATATCTGGTTGGTGGTTTCAACACCCCCCTGAAAAATATGACTTCGTCAGTTGGGATGATTATTCCATTTCCAATATGATGGGAAAGTCCATTCATGTTCCAAACCACTAACCAGTATATATATATAATTATATACATATATACTAATATCTAATATCCTACATCGTTGTCGGCTGTGTATTCCCCATGATTTTGGATAATGAAGGACGCCGCAAGACCGAGACGCCAGCCAAAAAACAACGTGGGAGGATTCCTTGTACTACGTAACCAACATCCATCTGGATACATCACAAAAAGGTAATTCACCAAGCAAAAAACAAAACAGGAAGGATGCTAGGATACAGATCCTGATTCCAAATTCTCGGGGATTCATTCAAACCACTAGCCACTAACCTATCATCTTATAGATATCTGAACAGAAAAGAATAATTCACTGACCTAAACTAAGCATTTTGAGACTTCCAATCCCCAGCCGTCCCCCACTTTCCCACCTTTCGGCTCGCGCCACTGCCTGGATGATCTCCAGAGCTCCTGCGGCTTGACAGCGGTCTATGGTCATAGCCTCCAGTGGCATCACCTATAGCCATAACATGCATCCCAAATATATTTAACTATTATATATACCATCTGGTTATTTAACATAGCCATGGAAAATCAGCATTTTTAATAGGTAAACCCAGGTAAACCATCTATAAATGGGCCATTTTCCATGGCTATGTTAAATAACCAGAGGGTATATATAATAGTGTTAATAGGTCAAGAATATTGGGATATGCAATTAATGAACTATATATCTATATATATATCATATATCCCATCATGGCTTTTATGGCTTTCAATCTGGGAGAATGGGATGGGATAATCCATTCATGGCTGGTTTTTCCAGCTAGCAATGTTTGATTACCAGTGGATAATCATCCAAAGTTGGGGGGGGCCTTCCTGTCGAAATACGTTTCCCTATTTCATGTAGTTACAAACCTGACATGTTTAACGTCAAAAAAAGAGGGAAGAAAATGGAAGATACCTCTCCATCAACCCCAAACCAAGCTTTCTTGAAGCCAGGCACCGTTTCTTGCAGAAAGTCACATCCGACCATGGCTGTGGGTCATTCTGTCAACACGACATGTAATGTGACAACGCGGAAGAAGAGAGCTACAAATATTGGAGCTGCAGCTGAATTGCAGAGCTATCGCCACCATAATCTGGATCACCCCAGGTGACGACTGACTTATCAGCCAAGATGGCGGCGAATGAACCCCCTACAAGGCGGAAAGTACCCTCAACTTGTTCCACATTCTTGAGCTCATCTCGAACTGCAGAGCTGTTGCCACCATAGTTTGGGTTGCCCCAGGTAACGAGGGACCCATCAGCCAAGACTGCGGCAAATGCCCCTACTGTGGTTTGAACTTGCTGCACATTCTTGAGCTGCTGTTGAACTGCTGAGCTGTCGCCGCCATGGTCTCGAACACCCCAAGTAACGACGGATCCATCTGCTAAGCTTGCAGCCAATGCCCCTCCTGTGGCCTGAACTTGCTGCACGTTCTTGAGCTGGTGTTGAACTGCAGAGCTGTCACCACCACAGGTTTGCGTACCCCAGGTAACGACAGACCCATCTTCTAAGATGGCAGCAAATGCCCCTGCAGTGCCCTGAACTTGCTGCACGTTCTTGAGCTGGTGTTGAACTGCCGAGCTGTCGCCACCATGGTTTGGATTCGGATTGCCCCAGGTAACGACTGATCCATCAGCCAAGACAGCGGCAAATGCCCCTCCTGTGGCCTGAACTTCCTGGACATTCGTGAGCTGATCTTGGTAACGATTCTGTCACCTCCACAGCACCAGATTGCAAAAGCTGCCGATGTTGCTGCCACTTTGGGCTGTTGCGCAACAACCGTTAAGTGCGCTCCTTCTTGAACTTCCGTAGTGAGCAAAGAGTCCTCAGGACTTGTCAGAATCCCTTCTCTGTGACAAGTTTGAGGAACCCTTGTCTGAATGACTTCTGGACCAGAACTTTCAGGTCACCCACTGTTGAGTTTTGGGGAAGCGACAGGGTCTCACCGTGCCCGCTCGGGAACGCAACATGTACGTGAAGCAGTACTTGTTCGGGATGCCAAATGGGGCCCCAAAACATGAGCCACAACGAGGCCAAAACCCTGCAAAAGAAGCCCTTCTTTGGAGTCGCTGTAGCCAAAGACTCACCTGTAGATGGACCTGCAAGAGCCGCGGCTTCTGAAGCCACCTCAACCTTGCACTCTTCCACCTTTTGCTCGTAATACGGCCTGTATGGATGGTTGGGAAGCAAGAAATCGAACCTGGTGTGGCTCTGTTCTCTCCAGATGCGCTTCTCGTAGCCGTCTCCACCTTTGGCCACCAATAGAGCTGTTTTGTCAATGATACCATAAGTGTATGGTGTTTGTGAGGCCAAATGATTTCCAATGGAATTCATCTAGCCAGATTGAAACCGTGTTTTCGGATGCAGAAATGTACACTCTCTCAATATGGCTTAGAAATGCCTATCGAGCCAGAAATACCGCAACAGAGATTTGATGCTGGACCATCCTTTTTTAGCTGCCCTCATCCAAGATTCCGGAAAGAACAGGATATGTTAATCTTATTATGATGTCTATGAATGTGTGTATATGATGTATATATATATATATGCATTCATAAACCCCATAGGAACGCTAGCCCAGTAGGATGATTGGGACATAGCCCAGTCACGGTCGGAAAGTCGAAAGTCCCGGCAGCAGAGCTAGGTTTTTTAAGCCAAGTGGATAAGAACTATATTATGCCCCCATTACATAGGGAATACTCCCAGTATAACGCTTATGGCGGTGATGGGTTCCAACAGAACTTACTAAGTGGAATAAACATCCAGTGTTCATTAGTATTCCATTCGTATTGGGATATACCCCAGTTACTGACTATGAATCGCTAGTTCTGGCAACATCTAAGTGGCTACAATTTACCTATAATGAGTTTGAGCAACCCTGAAAAATAGGGATATACTAGTCATCATTCACAAACAATTGCTTTCATAACTACAGAAACCAACTGTTTTTGATAGCTCGCTTCTTACTTGGATGTGCATCCCAGTTGGTAAGTGGTTTGTAACCCCTACATATCCATGTATAATTTATATATTCATATATACCCTCTGGTAATCAAACGCTGCAATTAACAAAACAAAAAAAAAAAACATGATTTCTGATATAGATGATGATCCCATATATCGTATTCATGGGTGTATATATATATAGATAAGTCCTCTATATAACTCCGCCATCATCCGCCCCGTTTTTTTCTCCTTCCGTGTCGATCTCGTTGTGCGACAGGTGCAGCTCGTACAAGGCCCAGGGCGCCGTACGGATCCAAATGGCCAACATGTTGGCCGCGGGACGGGTCAACCTTTGCGCGGCCGCGCGGCCGCGGTGCGGAGATTGGATATTCCTGTTATCTGGGTAAATTATAATAATTCACTAACCTGAATTAAGGCCATTTGGGGATCATTTCCCTTACTAACCATGATTCCAGTGAGGTCGTAGTGAGGGCGTTATAATTTACCCAGTGTTATGAATGGAAGATGAATATCCCTGGGATTTTCATGGATTTTCATGGATTGATGGGATATTCCTGGAAAATGGATGAATGGGGATTCCGAATATTCCTGGAAAAATTGTTGGAGATGAATATTTTTGAGATGGGAATGGGATATTCCATGGGAGGATGGAAGATGAATGGGATATTCCTGGGAGATTAATATGGAGATTTTTTGAGATGAGTGGGAGGATTATGGGAGATGAATTCCTGGGAGTTTTATATACGGGAGATGAATGGGAGTGATGAATGGGAGATTCATGGGATTTAATAGGATTATAGGATGATGATGGGATAATCCCAATCTAAAAGAGAGGTACATACCTGGCAAATGTGAAGTTAAAAGAACCTGTTCTGTATCTTTCTAATATTTTTTCTGTTCACATACCAGGTGACCCTGTAAAGGGACACCAAGCCACCGAGGATCTTCCGTGTGGATTCAACTTCATGGGAAATGGGGATGAAATCCATGGCTAGCCATGGTTTGTGGGCTCACCCGCCAGGCTTAAGTGCTTCACAGCCATATGTTTGATTTACCTCGCTGGGATATACCATGACATACCCCAGTCATGGCAGCGGAGAAATAAGGATAAATCATGATAGAATATGATCAATTACAACAGATGAATTTAGAAAAATTGGAACTGAAGCGCGCAAAAAATGTCCCACTCATATTATGTGCTGCGTTTCTGGTCAAGTTACGTGGTAGTATCATATGGTTTTCTAAGGGTCATCCCCATGAGAAAACCCAGTTGCTGACCACTTCAGGGAAGATCCAAGAAACATCCAATTCTTTTTGTTGACAAAATGGTGGAATTCCAAATGTCTCAGCCATGTCACTGTTTCTCAGCAACAACTGGTCAAACCGTCTCCAACTCTTGCGAGATCGTTCATAAAACATGTTATATATATATATATATAATTATATCATCATTTCATAAGTTGCCCATCATGAAACATCCCCATACCCAAATGGAAAAACGCCCTCTACCGCCATCTACCGCCCATCTGACGGCTTTGGCACCTCCAAACACAGCTCCCATCCAGTTGGCAGCTTTGGCAGCCAAGCAGCCGATTGTGGTGTAAATTCAGCACGCCCAGGACAATTCTCTCTTCCTGCGAAACTCCGTCGCCACTCTCGGACCCAAACTCCAGCCAAAAACCAGCCAGCCAAAAACCACAACTGTCTCGTTTGCTCCAAGAACGGTTGCTCAAATTGGTTTTTTTGGGGAAAGTGGGTGTGAACTTGAATCAAAATCCATGAAATTCCAACAAACCTTTTCGGATCCCAAACCTTTGTTCCTATTCTTGTCCAACTTGATCCATCCCCACCATACCCGCAAGCCACTCCCTGCCAGCCTGGTGTCCGCAAATGTGGCCCCCAATTCTTTGCCATAAATGGAGGGTTAAATCCCTGATGCTCCGACTCAACACAGCGAAGTTGGATGAGATCACCCCCTCCAATTCTGCCCATCTACATCACCATGTCGTCCACAAAAACCACCTCTGGTTGGTGGTGCAATTTCACCATCTTGAAAAATCATGGAGTTCGTCAATGGGGTTGGGATTATATATCCCATTAATATGAAAAGGAAGTCATAAAAGCCATGTTCCAAACCAACAAGACCTATGTTTCTGCTCCAAAATTTGCCGCTCCTTCAGCACGGTCAGCAACATCTTCAAGGCCGTGTGGTTGATGAAGTTTTTCGAGGCATCCAACTCTTTCGCCAACAAACAGCCCTGGCCTGAAACCACTGAAACCACTGAAACCGCGGACTGGAGGACCACCAAGAAATTTCGGATCCCATATGTATCTATATATATATATGCATATACATACGTCTATATATATATAATTATATATATACACATATACACGGCTTAGAGGAGGAATAAAACCGAAACCTGATTCAAGGGCATCAAAATGGACACATTCCCATGGACTATCAGCTCCTGATAAGTGCTGCTGGCTGCATCCCAGGTGTATGGGATACATTGAATTCAAACTTCAGGAACTACAAATGTCTCGCTTTCCTTGATCAAACAGACCATGTAAATCAACGGATATTGGTGGAGATTGAAGAATATGTGTCCCCAACCATACCATCTTAGGCATGAAAACAGCAAAACTATAGTTGCAAAATTTTAACATAATCCCCTGAAATCACCAACAGCCCAAGATATCTTTTCTAGGTCAAACCGGTCAAACCTGCTTTCCCAGATCACCAGCCCTCCAGTGCTCCAGGTGACGTTTGGTCAACCTGGACTCCTGCATGCGCAATCTCTGCATGTACTTCGGCAACCAGCTGCAGAAACGGCGCATGCCGTCCTGACAGCCAGGATGAATAAGATGAACGAAGGGGCAACCAAGGAGAACCTCAATATATGAAGAATCAATGATGATTATATTTCAATCATATCAATAAATTGAAAAGAATGATGATAGTATATAGTATTAATAATAATAATAATGACTATAGCAATAACAATGGTTGTAAACTCTTGATGCATGGGATGGACACCAGTCATAGATGAGTTACGATTCTCCACTCAGGGTCTCAATTTGTCACGTGTTGTGTACACGAAAGTCCTCCAGGACCTGAGGTGAAAAGGTGTACTCCCTGGCCAACCATGGAGCCCTGGCCCATCCCAGTTTTCCCCTCCTCATCCAGTTTTCGACCGCCTTGGGAGGTTGGAAATAACGATCGGGTTTTTTTCACAGTTCAACTTTGCCAAAATGTGAGTCGTTGGTGATCGTCCCATATTTCTATGGTTGACAATACAAGTGTGAGAACCCAATTCCATGCCGTTTATTATGTATGACACATGTTCGATAGCATTGACGCCCCAAGAGCTCCACACATGTAGATCATGTAGATCAATGGATACATAGATGCTAGAGGAATGGATACGAAAGGAACCTCTTCACGCCTGCCAGCATGTTGATACAGCTGCAGCACCATGTGGTTTTTCACATATTTGTTTGGGTACACCAACTGAAAGAGTCCCTCCAGCAAACAGCCAAAGGGTGTCATCAAATTGCCTCATGGTTCATGGGTAGAATCCTATAGTTTTATGGCAAACTTGGCCACATCATTGAGAATGGAATATGCACCCCGCAATAGTGGCATCAAATGCCACGGGAAAATGATCCAATCAACCCGGTTGTGACTCACATTAATGGGGGCCACGGGGACTCTTCAAAACCTGTAACAAAGATGTTCCGAGGAGCTCAATCGAATCACCAGGGTGCCCTCCTGGCCATCGCTTTCTGTGACGACTGGATACGTCTCGTTGGTGAAATAAACCCAGCCCGGTGATTTTTTTACCCAGCCAGGTGATATCCCCAACAACAACTACATGAAAAAGTCCACTTAAATGTTTATCGGAATGATGTAATTGAGAGCTGTGTGTTTTAATAAACCGAGATAAACCTTTGATTGACCATTTGTCGGGAACAACAAAAACTTTGCTTGGACACCTGTGCCAGGACACATTGTTTGCAAATCTGTTCCTGGGAGCTTTGCTTGGGAACCCTTGCTTGGTAACCTCGTTCTTGGAAACCTGTTCCTGGAAACCTGCTCTTGGAAACCTGTCCTTGGAAACCTATTCCGGCGAAAAAACCTGTCTTGGGAAACTGTTCTTGGAAAACGTTGCTTGGGGACCTTGCCTGCGAACCTGTTCTTGGAAACATTGCTTGGAAACCTGGAACCCTTGCTACCTTTTCTTGGGAACCTTGCTTGGGAACCCTTGCTTGGTAACCTTGCTTGATAAGCTTGCTTGGGAAGCTTGCTTGGCAACCTGTCCTTGGAACCCTTGCCTTGCTTGGGAACCTCCTTGCTTGGTAACCTTGCTTGGGAACCTGCTCTTGGGAACCTTTGGGAATCTTTGGGAATCTTTGGGAACCTCTTCCTGGGAACCATTGGGAACCTTGCTTTGGAACCTGGCTTGGGAGCCTGCTCTTGGGAACCTCTTCCTGGGAACCTCTTCCTAGGAACCTCTTCCTGGGGAACCTGGCTTGGGAACCTGGCTTGGGAACCCCTTCCTGGTAACCTGGGAACTCTGGCAATCCGGATTTTGGCTGCTCCGACCTGCTCCGAGACCTTTACTATGGCTGAAGACCCCAAGCTGTTGGGGAAAAACAGTCAATCAACCAGTGGATGATACTGGATAATAGTAGATAATTGTGAATGATCGTGGATAATATTGGATACTATTGGATAATATGGTGGTAAACATAGTTCTACATGGGTAACTAAGTGGGTGATACCAGTTACAAATGGAATATACCCCCATTAATGTGTGGGCTAGGAAAACCACTAACCATAGTTATACACCATTGATCACTTGCATGACCCATGGATCGGGGACGTACTATATAACCGGGTCATGAACCTCAGTTCCAAATACTTCATACGTCACAATCCAGAGACGGCTGTGAGTCAAAAAGTTTCACTGGTGCCCTAGTTGTCACAACCAAGTTTTAGCTGGTAGTTATTGGCATCCATTCAGATGGTGCCCAGTTGGTGCTGAACCATCCCCAAAGTAGTTTTTTTCTGCAGGAACAGCGATTAATCCCATCCCCCTACCCAAATATGTGCGAATCCCCTACTAAACCATGGTTT
>Ga0126342_10018492_pt1 | contig 11940 bp, 7 predicted proteins | sample Cyp1metagenome_FD_92528 | JGI IMG/M metagenome (GOLD analysis project Ga0126342, IMG submission 92528) | Coral microbial communities from Lord Howe Island, Old Settlement Bay, Australia - Cyphastrea 1 metagenome | ecosystem: Host-associated > Invertebrates > Cnidaria > Coral ... | reverse complement strand
TTCCATAATTATTTTTTCCATAATTATTTTTTTCCATAATTAATGTTTGGGGCTCCACCTGTTGGACATGTCATGGATCCACAATTCAAACCCCTTTTTTTTGGGGGTTATGGAAATATGTATGCAAATACACAGATTTTCTATAATTCAATATTCCCCCTTAAAATGCATTCAAATTGCGAATCGATGGACATACAGTCACCGACAGAATTATGGAAAAAAAAATAATTATGGAAAAAAACATATGGAAAAAAAAAGGTTCGTAACTTTTCTATCATAGACAGGCGGCGCCTGTAAATTGAAACGTTTTTTTTTTCCATAATTCTGTCGGTTCCTGTATGTGTATATGTATATATATATATATTATGCATATATATATATACATAATAATATATTATAATATATATATATATATATATATTATACATATGTTTATGTTTATTACGTGGTCATGAAAGCTCATGATGGTGTTGATGGACGTCACATTTATAACCTGAAAAGCCCAAGTCCTGTTGGGTCCAGGAGGAACTTGAGGCAGCCTTGGCCGCATCCACTGAGCGAATGGACATGGTGGGGACGACTGGAGGGACACAAGATGGGGACACCCCAAAGATGCCTTGGCTGAACAAGGATCAATAGGGTCATGGTGTAGTTCTCATATGTTATAATAGTATAGTTAGATGGAGTTATGATTAACTTCTTATTGGTAGTTCATATTGTTATAGTCTATATGGAGTTAGAAAGCAACTTAATTAACTGAGAGCGCCACATGGTAAAGACGAAGAATTATTATCGTGCCATCATGGTTAAGTATTGCCAGAATATGGATTTGGTACCTTGCCAAATCAGTTGATAATCGTTGTACAGGGATCACGTTGGGTGATAGAAACAAGCACTTGACCCAGCTAAGGTATGAGTTTGCATAAACGTACCACTTGATACTCAGATAGCAGTCAGAGCAGTAATTGTTTATGATCCCGTTCGTTCAATTGCGTTGATCGCGTAGGGCGGCGTAGGGTTCTTAATAGCCATAGGAACAGCGAGGGACTGCCAGCTTATTTTTTGGTGTGAAGGGCAGGATATCACAGTTTCTCTATCCCTTTTAGCCTGGTGGAATTGATTTAGTCAGATAATACGTATTACTATTTACGCGCGCACACACACACTATTTGCATTATTGTTTTTTCTTGCCATTGCATTTCTTTCAAGGCGGTGCTTTCTGTAGTGTTTCAGAAGTGGTTTTTGAGTTGTAAGCGGCTCATAGCGCCTTGACGCTGGAAGGCTTGAAGGAATAGTCGGAATAGGGCCACCGGAAATGCCCACGGAACATCCACCAACGGGTGGCTTTAAAGCTTTTTCTGATTTTCCATCTCAGTATTCGATCAAGACAGACTATCTGACTATCTGGTTGGAGGGTTTTAAGATGTATTGCAGTTCAAGCATAATTACCCTCTGGTAATTTAACAGTTCGCCATTGAACATGACCAATAGATATTTCCTGGATTTTCCCATTGATAGCATGGTGATTTTCCCATCAGTTTTTTGTAAACGTTTACCAGGCCGGGTACTTGGGATGATTGGTTGAGATGAATGGGGGATGGCTTGGGATAGCTGGATAGCTTGCTCCTCAAGCCTCTGAGATTTGATCCCCAAAGGCCCGGCAAATCGTTGGACCAATTTTTTCCTCCAAAGTCATTGGACCCAAAAATTGAAAAAAACACAGGAAGATCAGCTGGTAATTGTAGGTATACTCCTTGAAGGATGTGTGAAAAAATGTTGTTCCCGGAGGACCAGGGGACCATGACAGCTACAGAATTCTACATTATTCTACTAGGTATATCAATTTATCACCAAGTATCACCAAGTATTCTGGTAAATGCAAAGCATATATATTACATTCTTCTCCACTGCGCCAAATCACCCCCTCCTTTCTCTTCTTGCCTTTCTTCGCCGATTTGGAAGGGAAAATTGACAAGAAACCTGGCATGACTGCAACCATGGACTTCCCATGTTCTAAACCAATGCATTTATATATTCCTTCCATGGTGTACCCCGTATGGAATGCATGAAATCCACATTTTTGTTCAATGTTCATGAGATTTTTTCTGACGCAGGTCAAGAGTTTGGGTGCAGATTTGTTGTCCCAGTTGGAGGCGAGCTGGAGAGTCAGGATGAGTTAAATGCTTTTCGAATTCTCTGGTGATTTTTCGTGGTTTTTGTAGATTTAGTGGGTTTTTGTTGGGATTTCGTTGGATTCTGTGGGATGTTTTTAGGGATTCGGATTGTGGGATTTACTGATTCAGCGGAATTCATGTTGAATTTCGAGTGGGATTTCATGGTGTTACTGGTACGGATTTAAGCAACACAGACACACATGGGGATTGATATAGGATTAATCTGGTAGATCTAGGAAATTACACAGAGATTTTTCGGAAACAAAACACCAGTATATCCCAGTATATCCCAGTCACACACACGGATTTAATCTAACATAATGGGGATATTATAGAATGGAAGTTACGATCTGGTAGATTAACATAGCTATGATACGCTATGATGCTGTGGGAAATTGCCAAATTGCCCGTTTGTAGATGACAAACACCTACAAACAATATTGTTCTTCCAGAACTTGATAGTGGTTCAATATTGGTTTAACCAACGCAGCAATTATTAGTTGACTACATTGGTTTGATGATTTTTGATGATTTTGATGTTATTCCAATATCGCTATTTTCATCCAATTTCAATGGGTACGTTGGTTTGTGTAATATGAATATTTAACCCACCATTCATTGGAGGGGTGATTTGCCAATGTCAGATCCGGACTGATGATCTTCAAGCCCATTGAATCAGATAAGAAATGGCTGGGTTAAATATCCCATGTAAAGAATAGTAAAGTCCCAAGATTTTCTCAAATATAAGTCACATTTTTTCAGAAATATAAGAATAGTATAGTCAAGTCCTGTTTGCAAAATCTCATGCCAAATCAAGCCTTGGCATCCAGCCCAGGCGGTGTTCAGTTCCCAAGAGGACCGTGGAGATCTGGCTTCGGCCGTGATGAACGTGGTGGAGAGGTTCGCTGACCAGTTCTAGGATTATATATATATATATATATATCCCATATGCTCAAAGTATGGCATGGTATATATATATACGTATATATAATTAGATATAGAGCTACAAAACTGGGCAATTTTTATGGCACATGTTTTCAATGTTGGTAAATAGCCAGAAGCACCATGCTTCGCCACCATGATGTGAATGGATCTTCCGGATTGCTCCAATCCATCGTAGGTCGATTCTAGCCATTTGACCATATTTGAATCGGGAGTGTTGGGAGCAACCTTGATATAGGTTAGCTTGTTTCATAGTTTATAAACTGCTATTAGCCTCTGGTTATTTATATAACATAGCCATGGAAAATAAAAGGCCCATAGAAATAGATAGTTTACATATTAAAAATGGTGATTTTCTATAGCCACGTTAAATAACCAGAGGGTAACTATAGCTATAACTGCCATAAGTCCCCTAGTTATTGGAGTTATAATTCAACTTAGCTATTTTCAGGGCTCTACCTTGTAGACACCATGGTAGATTTATACCCTGCGGTGTCATCAAACATGGTGAGAAATCTCCGAACTAAATGGAGGTTGTGATGGGAAAATTATCGAACTAAATCATTTAGTGTATTTTCCCACTGGTTGTGATGGTATTTTCCCAAATGGTTATACAACTAGTGTATTTCCTAAAATTATCAAAGTCTATCCACTATTGTGTATTTTCCATTTCCGACTTTGATTACCAGAATCATCAAACTGAAGTGGATAGACTGTGGGATGTTCAAACACATTCTCATGACATCCTGAGTTTTTGTTGAAAGTTCCATACAAGGTGAGGCCCCCAAGATAGCTAAGTTGGTTTATAACTCCAATAACTGTGGTTTATGGTATTTATAACTATAGTTACTGGGGCTTAAAAACCAACTTATATCTTGGGGGCCTCACATTGTATGAATCCATATGACAAACATATTCCAATCCATACTCCAGCGTGCCTAAACAAACATCCGTGCCATGGTCTAAAGATTATCTAAAGTGTCCAAAGTTGGACTAGATTAACCCCAGTTTTTGCACAGTGCTACCTATGGTTTGCGAAATAATTGCCAATCATCTAAACTTAATGACCACATGAGAAACATGGTGCTGGTATATTTACATACCATAACTGGATGATTTTCGAGGTAGATATGGGCAAAATTTCCCTAACCATGGGACATATGAGTAGTATGAAAAAGGACATATTCTATGATTACATGTGTTTTTTCTTTCTTTTCAGATCTATACTACAGTCTGATGGAACGAGATACCCTCTAGTTATTTAACAGTTTGCCATGGTATAGATGGCCCATAGAAATAGAATGGCCCTAATCGAAATAGATGGTTTACCGTTCTTACTAGCATGGTGATGGCTTCCATGGTAAACTGTGAATGTCATTTCACCAGATGGTAATAGTGTTTCATAGGAATATGAGTCATATTAGTGATATTACTACTATTGATATATTACTATTGATATTACTATTGATTATACATACTAATAGTCATATCAATAGTAATATCAATAGTCATATCAATAGTTTTGTATCAATAATAGTCATATATGATAATCATTATTGATATATAGAATATATAGTAATATCATGTAATATCAATAGATGAATGATCAATAGTTTTGTATCATTGCCATGCTGCTAATCACACAGATGGATCTCATGGATTCCCTCCAAAGATTCCACTCAGCTCCGCGAGCGGCTCGCTCCGCTATCGCCAGTCGTTTTTCGAGCATATCTACGCATTAATATCTTAATTCAATGGGAGATCTCCAGGATCCAAAAATGGATTGGAGGTACTGTACTAACTTAGTACCATGTTTTTCTGGCCATATGAATTCTGGGGATATTCCCTGAAATTTAGGCCTGAAACATAGGCCTTATATAGGGTAGGTACCTCCAATCGAGGATCCTGAAATGGCCATTGATGAAACATGTTTGCTTTATGTGTTGGTCTCAAACGGCTGGAAATATAGTGACCCACATTCAATGTTCTACCCTCTGGTAAACTAACATAACTATGGAAAATCACCATTTTTAATGGGAAAATCCACTATAAATGGTCATTTTCAATAGCTATGTTAAATTACGGGAGGGTATCCCACCGTAAATGGTTTGAAAAGACACATCCCATGACATGGTATACTTATGGCCCATGGCGACAGGTGGCGCGGACAATTGCCACGTTCGCACGAGGCGACAGCTCCCGGTAACACAATGGTAACACCATGGTGTTTTAATCATTTTAATCGGTACATCGGTGATTCAAATGGAAATATGATGATGGGATATATTCATATATATATATATATTGTTGTGTTAATAACTAGATTGAACGGGATATGTAGGACCCATTGGGATGAACATGATGGTTTGATGTTGGCTTGATAGGAATTTCACCCAAACCAGGCTTAAACGGTTTAACATATGACAACTTCATCAACCAACGTGGCAAGCTGGGAACTCCCCGAACATGGAGGTGTTAAAGGTTAAACATATGGGAAAAAACATCTATCAATAACTGGCAGATGTTCCATTGCCGTGGTTGACAACCGGAGGGTCACTGTCCAAACTCTTCAGTTTATTCGTAATTGTTTTAGTGCTACGTATCATGTATCATAACATATCTACATGTAATGTTCATGCATCTCGGGTATTGTTGGGTAATTGCCTGGCAATTCAGGAATTATCACTATGATATGTATAATTCTGTAGTATATAAATATTCAAATGAACATCCCATCATATCCGGCAATGGATGCGTGTTGCCGGGTAATTTGGTATCCACAATGTCACCTTCACTTGTCAGGCACTTTTTTCGGAGGCTATGAAGCAATTATTCATGTCCTCCTCACATACTTATATTATCATATTTAGCGTGATGGGTATTGAAAGCAGCGAGAATGGAGACTTTGCCAATCAAGACGAGATTTCGCCAAGAAAAAATGAGATCAATCCCGGCAGAAGTGGGGTTTTAACTAACCAAGAAAAATATGAGTTAGTTACTACCCTTGGTTGGTTAATGGTGGTTTTAGCACATTTTTAACTACCATCTGATTATTTAACATAGCCATGGAAAATCCCCATTTTTAATAGGTAAACCATCTAACCAAGAAGTGGGGTAAACCAATGGCTTGGAGTTCCCAAAAGTTGTCGAAGAAACGGCCATATTCCCCACCGAAGGAACGAAGATATATCTGGTTGGTGGTGACTGGAACCATGGAATTTTATGACTTTCCATTCAGTTGGGAATTTCATCATTCCAGCTGACGAACTCATATTTTTCAGAGGGGTTGAAACCACCAACCAGATATATACAGAACACCCTTATGAGCAACCGACAAATTGCAATACTAATTTAGTCTTGCTTCGCCTCGGCCTTTCGGGGGTTGCACAAGACCTTCATATATAACCGATAGGGGACGACCCTATACCGATACCCCATTTTTGTGATGCCTCCGGGAATACTGAAATCCTGACAACCGAAAGGGTACGACCCTAATTTGTGCATGGCATTAGATTTAACATATAAATAAATTTGTCTACTAGTATAAATAATATATAAATACATAGAATAACAATTACGAGTCAACGCGCACCATCATTGCTTTCATCCAGACCCATGATGCATGGATATCGGTGCATGGCATGGATGGCCTTCCCTCGTCAACTGTGAGGCGTCAGTGCCCAGTGACATGTACATGGAACACATGGGTGCTGCCTGTGAAGATGCAGTAAAGGCGCTGGTGATGTTTCACAACTGGTGAAGGATTGGTTAATGGACTCATTGCTCACTATTGACCCCAAGTTATCATCCAGGCTATTCTTCAATTCAATGAGAAAGCCCATATGTTCCTTGGATTCTTTCCTGATTCCTGGCCCCGGGTGAGCTGACCATGGAAAAAATGATCAGTCAGTCAGTGTGCAGTACTTTGGTTGCTGGCAACGAACTGATTTTGTAGATGACATTAGTATTGGGTGATATCATATATTATATATACCATATATTGTAATATAATAATAATTATTATAATAATGTATTGGGCTATACTGTTATGTATAACATGTCATAGTATCTATGTACCATTCATGCAACATCAGTGTGAGATTCCCTCACCTTAACCCAGTGACTTAGTTTTTTGGCAGCAGGAAAATAGAGAAACCATCGAGTACACTAAAGTAGAAGCTGATAAGCTATGGTTGTGCCCTTTCAGCAGCAACAATGTGGGTGGCAACAGCAACAAGTACGAAGTTCTTCAACCAATATTTGGGATTTGACAAAGTCCATTGTCACGTAACATCGGATCGATTTTCAGGAAAATGTCACCCGATAGTTGATACATTTTTTGAGGTTCCCCAATTATAAGTTGGTTTATAAATTCGTTATTACATGAGTTCGATGTATTCTACCATAAAACCACAGGATTCACCTATAGTAACAAACCATCTTAGCTTATCTTATCATAAATCAGCTATAAATCCCATGAGTTTCCCGTGTTTGCCGGCTAAATCACCATTTTCCACAGGTTTCCTAACCCATAGGATCCATGTATGGTATATATGCTAACATTGGGGGTATATTGATGGTAAATGTTACCATATATAGCATACATGGATCCTATGGGTAAGGGTTTTCTTTATCGTTTTCCTATCCTCCCGGGGTTCGACAGCACAGGCTGTCGACGAGTCCGATGTCAACGCGCGGCGCGCCTTCATGGCGGCGTACCGGGAACGCATGTCGGCTGCCTCACAGGAGCGGATGGGGAAGGGCGTTGAATGGATACCATCTGGTAAACTAAGATAGCTGGTTGGTGGTTTGGAACAGATTTTCCCATATATTGGGAATTTCATCATCCCAACTGACGAACTCATATTTTTCAGAGGGGTAGGTATACCACCAACCAGCTATTGAAAATGGTGATTCTCCATAGTTTTGTTGGTTTACCAGAGGGTATGGTTGGGTTTGTTTCCCTGTCAGACCAGGTGAGGGTCTCAGAAACTCAGAATATTGCTCTGGGGATCATGATTTGGCTGATTCTCCCAATGGGAAATCCACCAATGACTGGGGAACATTGATTTTTGGCAAATATTTTGTATATTTGTTGGTTTTTTTTTGGCTCCAAGAAAGTCATGGGATTGATCCCAGAAAAAGTCCAACCTCGTGTGGGGTTTCCATGGTGGATGGAGATTCCCAGAGAATTGAGACCATAGAGGTTGGGGCTGTTTAATATTGGGACAGGATGAGAAGGAATCAACATCGGGTTTTTTTCGGATTAAACCATGCTGATGGGCGAAAATACGATCGCAGTTAATGGGGATCTAATGGATAAAAATAGGAGATGATGGCATGATGGGAGATGTTTCGCCCGTATTTTCGCCCGTATTTACACTCTGGTAAACTAACATAGCTATTGAAAATGGCCATTTATAGTGGATTTTCCCATTAAAAATAGTGATTTTCCATAGCCATGCTAGTTTACCAGAGGGTATTCTGGATTCAAAGTAATTGGAGGATATGTTTGGGGTGATGTATGGTAGGTGAAGTTTGTTGGCAAATATACCATCGAAATCTAGCCCAATGTTTGGGGAACATGTATCTACCTTGAATGCCCAAAATAGCTCCATGGATCTCCATGGTGCATTTACCCCGAAGCATATTTAACTCATGCTGGTATATTTACTTTTACATAACTGAGTGATTTGTTGGGGTTTTGGCAGAATTGGAGTGATTAAGGCTCATGAAAATGGGGATGTTGGTGTCCATGGGTTTATGAAGGTCTGTGAAAACTTGCTGGTTACCGTTCAAGATGGAGACAGTATAAGATGGAGCTGGAAAGAAACACCTGAAAATCATGAAGATTGAGGTATGAAGCAAGAATCACCGGGTGGGGTGAACCACCATGAAAACGTGGATTGGAACGGTGTAGAAAAAATGGGATTATGTTTCGTAATCAAAGATGGGGCTGTAAGGACCGATCTGGATTCTAAAGATCATTGGGGTGATGATGGGGACGTACATTCTGGGAAGTGTGGATGGCCATTGTTCCGGGATGCATTTGGCTAAACCCACTGGGATTCAGGATTTCTTTGGGTCAGAAAATGGGTACCCCTAAATCCATTGGTTCACTGGTTGGTGGTGACTGGAACCATGGAATTTTATGACTTTCCATTCAGTTGGGAATTTCATCATCTCTACTGACTTTCACTCAGATTTTTCAGAGGGGTTGGTTGAAACCACCAACCAGATCATCGTTTACCTTTGAAATTGCCATAACCAGGGGTATCTCAGAGTCAATCCCCTATTGACCCATGGGACAAATCACGGTAACATTCCTAATTTTGATGGTTAAATCCGATTCTTGATGGTAAAATAAGAGTAACAAATTGGATGGTTAACCCCCTGTTTTAGATGGTCAAAACATGTCAAAACCTAATTTTTATGGTTATATAATATATCCTTATTTTAGATGCTTAAAACCTGATTTTGGATTGTAAAACCCCGATGTTTCTTGATTTTGATTTGTGTCTCAAATGATTCGTTTGGGCAGTAGACCAGGATGATCAGGATATGTCTAATTTAGCAGGATATGGATACATATCGTGTTACACATCATAGTGTGGAAGAAATTTCGCTCCAGTTGGTAGATGGTTTATGTCATTAATATTCATGAATTATATTTCTCAATATTTTACAGAGTTTCATAGTTGCCTAATAGTGACCAACTGGTGCAGGATTTCTTCCATCCACAGTATGTTGGGATGTATTAGGAGTATAATTGCACTATGTTCTATGTGGAGGAAAGGGAGATTGCGCAAAAACGGGGGAAAAAAGGCTTTTGGAAAACGAGTACGTATTAATTAATTAAGAATGTGTATATTGTGTGTATGTATTTTCTACATATTATTACATATTTATACATGTATTTATAGTTATTTTTATGTACACATACATATTTAAGCCATGTCCTATCCGTAGGAATGTGTTGTTTTCACTAATTGCTATGAAGGCCCCAGCACTTCAAGGGGGCATCCAACTCCCTGAAATTGACTCTCTGTAGAAATGCTGGATATTCTCTGTCAGGCAACTTATTAATAGTATGTGTTCAACGACTTTGCTGGAGCTTTTCCTGGGATGGTTGTGTGAAATCTGGAAGTCACGAGAAAACCAATGCCAACTCTATACATCTCTAACCCATAGGATCCATATATGGTATATATGCTAACATTGGGGGTATATTGATGGTAAGTGTTACAATATATATATATACCATACATTACCATACATTACCATACATTACCATACATGGATCCGTCATGGGTAATAGACTCTGTATCTCTATACTATCTCCGCCTAAAGCTCTTGTTGAGCTCGAATCTCGGTGCCTGTGGATCCCATGGATCCCTGTGGATCCCATCCAGGCAACACAAGTGCAAGCGGAACGAGAAGAAGAGGAGCGCACTGCCGCACTGCCGCAGAGCGCGCGCCGTAAGTTGGCACCGTAAGGACTTGCCGCAAAGCCACAAATGACTAACAGTTTAAGCGAACTTGAAAATGGCCCATGCATAGAAATAGTTGATTATAGTTGATTTACTTATTAAAGATGGTGATTTTCCATAGTTATGTAAACGTTTACCAGGCCGGGTAACATCGTTTTTTTTCCCAGACTGAAGCAGCATGAAAAACCCGTTACAGGGCCCGATTCTGGCCCTGTTTCCTGGGACATGTTTCATTAGGACAGTGTTGGGATCTGATGGACGCCCATTGGAATGTGATTTTGAAGTTTGGTAATACTTTCATAGAATGTGCGGCCCACCAGTTATAAGTTGGTTTATAAGCCCCAGTAACTATAGTTATAAGTACCATAAACCATAGTCTTGTTGGTGGTTTGGAACACGAATTTTATGTTCCATTTCATATATGGGATGTCATCCTTCCCATTGACTTTCATATTTTTTCAAGACGATTGAAACCACCAACCAGTTCACATACTTTCATACTGTATGATACTGCTACCCAGCAATTTTGTGGACGCTTAAATAGCCTGCTTAGCCTGCTTTTCCGTTAGAGGTATTGAAGCGATAATCTCAATTCAGTTCCGATTGGGTTACTTGGAACTTGGTACCAACTGCTTTGGAGCCTGGTTTTTTGAGTTCATACCCCCATGACGAGCGGCACGAGCGAGAAAGTTCCAACATATTTTTGGATCTAGTTGGATCCCCACTAAAAACATCTAAAGTGCTCTGTGCTTCTGTGCTGTTTACCCACCATTTGAAAATGGCTTGAAACCATCCCACCTTGATGAATCTGCCAGGGCCTCCGTGCCCGTGCTGCCGCACGGCGTAAGCGCAGAGCACAACAACGAGCGGAGGCACGGGGCGCCATGGTTCCAGCATTCAGCACGGGAATGTGAGCTGTAAATCATGATTTAAGCCTCAGACATTGAGATTTTCTACCAGAAATGGGAGCATGATATTATTTCTGACCTAACCTTGGGGAAACACCAGAAACCCGAGGATGTGAATCAAATCAACATCAGGGCAAAAATAGACTTCTTCGCAGGGCAAAAATAAGGGTTGCCGATGTTTCCCAGAGATCGACAGATCGAGTCTTCATTTTTCTGCAGAAAAAAAATACATAGAAAAATTACCCTCTGGGAATTTAACATAGCTATTGAAAATCACCATTTATAGTGGATTTTCCCATTAAAAACTGGGTTACCGGGTGGTGCTCTTTTTGACTTTTTTATTTCATTGCCATTGTTGCCATCTTGCCCGCTGACACTGGTGCCATTTTGCTCCCGGGAATGTCTGGCAGTTAGGGCGGTAGCAGT
>Ga0126342_10018491_pt1 | contig 11941 bp, 13 predicted proteins | sample Cyp1metagenome_FD_92528 | JGI IMG/M metagenome (GOLD analysis project Ga0126342, IMG submission 92528) | Coral microbial communities from Lord Howe Island, Old Settlement Bay, Australia - Cyphastrea 1 metagenome | ecosystem: Host-associated > Invertebrates > Cnidaria > Coral ... | reverse complement strand
CTTCTACTACTACTACTACCACTACCACTACCACTACCACTACTACTACTACTACTACTACTACCACTACCACTACCACTACCACTACCACTACTACTACTACTACTACTACTACTACTCCTACTCCTCTTACTCTTAGTACAACTGCAGCTGCTGCTGCTACTGCCATTAGATTACTATTATTACTATGACTTTTACTAGTGCTACTGTTACGGCTACTGCTATTTCTACTGCTACTGCATCTCCTCCTTCTATTGCAACTACTGCTGCTGGTGCTGGTTTTTTACATGCTCCCTCTACTAGCAGTGGTAGCAGTTTTAGCAGCAACAGTAGCAGGAGGAGAAGTAATAGCAACCTTGGTAGGAGATAGTAGGAGTATCAGCACAGTTTGTATGCTATGGTGAGCCCTTACGAAAGGGTACGGATCAGGCACCTTACGTAAGCATTCCCGATCCATAGTACGGATCACCGCGGAGCGATGCGTACCCGATTTTTGTCTCGCACCCATATATATATATTTTAATACACTATATATATATATATATATTATACATATTATGGAACCATCTCAACAGAACAATGGTGCTTCCCATCAACAATTAGGGGATTCCCGGACATTTTCCCTCAAACCATTCCAATTAATGACATGTTGGGCGGATTACAGTCACACTTAGAGACTTAGATATGTGTGTTTTCTTTTGGGGATTACAGTAGATGGGTGAACCGCAAATCCATATATTCCACTGAAAGGTAACGTTGTAGCTGGGGATCAACAAAGGACGTGCCAGATGCTTTTTTGGGCTGTGACTGACGCTCAACAACGGGTATCGAAATGCATGACATCAAACATCACCTGGTGGCTTTAATGTCGCTTTAAATGAGCATGCTGATAGCAGACTATCACTCTCTAGGGGGTGCTGCCTCAGCCATGTTTCCTAATCCAAGGGTGACCGGGGTCAACTGCGGGTCCCTTTCCATTGAGATCATAATTTGTCTTCCCCCCCAAGACCTATCAACATCAGCTTGCTCCAGAAGTGTTTGGAAGATTAAATGATGTAAGTTATACTTATACTAGCAAAAACATCTGATAACCATGTCATGGCTTTAAGCAATGACCGTGTCATTGGATTTTTCCAGATCCCTAAAACAACCCGCCCCCAGGAGAGAGGAACCGTCCGAGCACTGGCACTGGGCTGAATCCTATGGCTTTTCAGCTGCCCAGTGGGATGAGATGGTGAATGGCTCGAAGGTTACTGAGGAATATCTGAAGTTGTTGATCGAAAAAGGCGCGGCATCGGTCATTTTTGCACCTGGGTCTGCTTCCGCATTCGCTGGATCCATGGAAGTGGGAAACTCTCTACTCCTCGTGCATCAAACCACAAGAAAGAGACGGCAACATGAAGTCCTGGCAAAATGTGCTTGCACCCCGAGATTAAGAGATGATTGAGCTTTCGACATCATCGCAGTAATTGGAACTGATGACAAACTATGCTCAGCCGCTCACTGGTTCCTTTAGGAACCTCGGACAGTTCTTTTAGGCAGAATATTGGTTCAACGCCCAGCCCATATGTACTAAAACCATGATTTGAAACACAACGGCTATATTTGGAAGACTGTTGCTATTTCAATGATAAGCCATCATAGGCCAATTTTTCCCCAACAGCGCAAGCTACTGGGGTCTTCAGCCCAGAATAGCTCCGGTGTGCACTGGTGCAGGCGCCGGGTCAGGTTCAGCAGAAGGTTCCGAAGGTTCCGGAGAAGGTCTGGGAGGCTTTGTTGCAGAGTCAGGTCACATTCAACAGGGTTCTGGAGAAGGTTCCGGAGAAGGTTCCGGAGAAGGTCTGGGAGGCTTTGGTGCAGAGCCAGGTCACATTCAACAGGGTTCTGGCGAAGGTTCCGGAGAAGGTGTGGGAGGCTTCGGTGCGGAGTCAGGTCAGGTGGTTCCGGAGAAGGTTCCGGAGAAGGTCTGGGCTTGGCTTCGCAGCACGCTTCAGAAAGATTTGTAAAAATAAAACGTTGCGGTGGTTGGAGATACCACCGAAGCTTATTATATATTTTTTGGTATGTAGATAGATTTAACATATATATATATATATTATACTATATATATATACACACGTCACGTATATATTGAAACCAAATTCAGCCATATTTGTTTATACCATACATTATAGGTTTGACTGAACACAGCTCACAGGGCACCCCCAGATCCACTGGTTTATCATGATTTTCTCCTAGATTTCAGGAGCTTGAGCAAGGGGATTTAAGCAGCAAGAAACTTGATCATAATATCCATGTCATAATGGGATAGAACCATCAACATGATCAAACTTTTTTGTTTAAGCATCAACCATGATTTAGCCAATGATTGTGTCATTCATGGTTACTCGTACCTTAAGGTGTAATGGGGATATAATGGTATATTATGGGTTTATGGATATTTCACCAACAAATAATATGTTAGTTTATCTGAATAGGGTCGACCCACAAATTGACAGTTTCATATTTATATAATTTTCGGTGATCAAATCCTTATCACCATGATTTTCCATATTCTACCTGTTCAATTGCATAAAACCATCAGTTTTGCTGGTGAAACTCCACAAAACCACCATTGTTTATGCTTAATTTCCATAAACCAATGATTTTTGCTGGTTCAATCGCATAAACCATCCATTTATTCATGGAAATCCCCATTTCGATGGTCATTTTTCGTCAGGGCAGAGGGATTGGGAGAGCGAGCTGCTGGCAGAGCACCACGTCTCCCTGCGCCGCAGTTTACGCGCCAAGCAGCGCGTGGCGGTGCAGCGTGTGATGGAGCTGGTCCAAACGATGCCTGGTCGTGACACCGTGGCCGCGTGGGGAGGGGGGATGGCACCATGGATATGTTTCATGTGGAAACATGGTGGTTTAACTATTTGACCATCGAAAATAGGGATTGAACCAGCAAACATGGTGAGAAATGGTGGGTCAAAGCCTCCAAAGTTGCGAACAAATGTGGTTTAAACCATGAAACTTGGTCAGACATGGTGATTTAACAGTGGTGAAACATGTGGTTTAAATCGGCGAAGAGTTGACTGGCTTTGCGGTACAAGGTGATTTTAATTAAGACGGGATGAGATTTAACTACAAGGTTACCCAAGTGCATCCCAATGCCAGAATCAGTCCTATATATATATATTGCTTTATTTAGGGGTGAATGTAAGAGGCGCATGTTGCCGAGTTGCGCCATCTACTTTCCACAACTCTTTTGTGAAAATTTAGGGTGCAACGCTCATGAATTTAGCGCCCAGGTTTCATCTATTGTTCGACGCAAACTGGCGAATACTCCTTAGTATTCGGTCCAACATGTTAAATTTGAGGAATTTTCGCAACCAGGGCAATGCAGATCATGTTTCCCTGGTGCCATAGATGGCGCAACTCCAAGCACATAGGCGAACCTCTCAATATTTACAGCCGCATAGATGGCACTGCCTCACCTGTGATTGAGGCATTGCATTGAGCTGTTTATCCAACCAAAACACATGGACATGTCCAAGAATCCAGACACCAGTGTAGATGCACGAGCATTTCATTGGGTTGGAAAATGAATGCATCTCCCAATCATATGTTTGTTTGTTTCAAAATCACATATTCATCTCGGTACCATAGTGTTTTTCAAAAATAAAGCTACGTATGTGTTCCTATTTGCCAAACATTTAGCAATTTTTGTTAACTATAGCCTCAACCACTAAATTCAGAAGCCATAACCGTAGCTAACTTTGATAAACCAATCTAGGACTTAGCTGCCGTATACCCAATAACAAACCAACATTTGGGAATGTTTTGCAGCGGCAGACAGTCTACACTTATGAAAATCATCTTCTGGGTAATGCCCTCTCTTGAAGTGGTTTCATTCATCCTAGACATAGTTTAGTTGATCTTTATTAGTTATAATATATAATGATATAGTTATAATATTTAATGATATATATATATACCCTCTGGTAATTTAACGTAGCTATGGAAAATCACCATGTTTAATCGGTAAATCGTCAAAAAATCATCTCAAAATGGGTGATTTTCCATAGCTATGTTAAATAACCAGAGGGTGTATGTATATATATATTGTATATATATAACATACATAAAATACATCTGATTGTTTTATGGCAACCACTGGGACCAGTGTATCAAACCCTGGGCCCTGTGAGCCGAACAAGTGATATCTGTTCCGTGCCTGCCTGAGTCAGTATCTTAGCTGTTTAAAGATTGTCAAATTTCATCAAAATTCCATGACTTTCGGACCAGAACTTTTTTGGTAGCTGTTCAAAGTCTCCTTTCCTAGGCTGTTCAGCGGTAATTTTTGTTTTGCCATACATCAAAATAGCTTGGATTTGTGATGCGCATGCCACCAAATATGGTATAGAATGTTTTGATCCATCTCAAATGATTATGGTTGCTTCACTATGCCAATACATCATTCATACATCCCGTTAATCCACTATATCTATGTGTATATATATATATATATATATATAAATTGTTGATGGTTACCCCCCTGATTGTTGATGGCCAATCCACCATGGTTCGTCATTTCTGATGCTTAAGTTCTATAAACCCAGCATTTCTCACGATTCACCCATGTTAACCCGCCCAGTGGTGGGAGTTGTTTATGGCAGCCAGGGTTTCCCACGTTAGGTCATTCATATCCCATGAAAGAACCATGAAAGTACCATGAAAGAAACACTATTCACCATTATCGCTATAAATGGGTGCTGTAAGACCCCATAATAGCACCTCATGTTTGTTTTATTTTTGCTGTTGATTTATGATGTACAATAACCGCGTCAAAGCACGTGAATCTTCCCATGGTTGATGGTTTTGCTCCCCAGACTTATCTTTGTCGGACCATCTCCAGAGGAACGATCGCTTGGGACAGATGTTTGGCAACCGCCAGATCTTGGAGGCGTCGACACCGCTGAAGAGGGATTCATCCGCAAGAAAATGACCCACAAGAATAGAGCGTTTAAGGCGCAAAAACGAGACTTTAACAAAATGAGGATTTAACATTAACAATGATTTAACAAACAAATTTTATAGCAAACCAACATAAACAGGGATTTTAGAAGTGAACATGAAGATTCCGCCATGAAATCTAGGAATTGCCTCCAGGAAAGACGGGTATTTTCATGTCAAGATCAATCATGGGATGGTTCGTACACACACCGTGTAATATTTATATGAATGTAGTTGTTGTTGTTGGTATCGGACGTCAACCTGCTCCTCACAGAAGTGAAGTAGTTAAGACGCCATAAAAACACCTTCTATACAATACATATAGCCGCAAAATGAGGCCGCCATCCTGTGCATAGCCCCAAAAAGGGGCCACCTTCCTGTACATAAAGTCTCAGCATGGGTGAGATTCACAGTTCAGAGCGTAGGCCGCCACGTTCATGAGCACCGGCACGAAGGTCAAAAGAGTCAAGCTGAGCTGGACATTGACCTAGCCCTACACGAACCCAGGAACTAACAAGGCCAAAAGAGCCATACGAAGTATGGCATTGACCCACCGCCAACCCACCAAAGCCAAAAGAGACAAGCAGGAGTGCCTGTCATTGGCCCGCCAGCTCTGCGATGAACAGAAAATGCACCAAATTCATAGCAGAAGCTGCCACGGAGTAAACCCAGCCATAGCCATCACCGGGATCCAGAGATTGCCGCAAACTGAGTAAAATGGCAACCAGCCATCTGCGCCCCACGCCATCAGAAGCCAGCTGCCACAAAACTGTCCTGGCCCTAGCAAGACATAAGACCTGGTTCAAGATTCTGCCGACGCCATCTGCCTTCCATGGCCCAAGACCTTCACAGGACTCCTCCGAGCAAACGACAAGGCCTACGCGCTGGCCTGGAAGTGAAAGCCGCACTCAGCGCCTGCTTCTTCCTTCTGCCTCCTCCAAGCAGTGCCATAGGGGCTTATCATGCAGGTGGCATCAACAAAAACCCTCGCCAGGATCGTCGCCGTCCAAGTAACGATAAGGGAGCATGCGCATCAGCCCCCCGACCGGGGAGGTATTTATTGACAGGTTAATTCCCGTGCAACCATGTCAGGCCATGGCTGCGCCCCCGTGCCGGGGATTTATATGAATGTATACATGTATACTCCCCGGTAATAAAATGTGGCAGTGTGAAATCCGCTACAAATAGAGGTATTATAGCTGGGAAAATCATCTATGATCTTAGAATGAGGGATTTTCTATTTTGAAAATGGTCAGGCCACATCTTCCTACTACCTGCTGGGCAATGACGTGCCACCTGACATGCTGCCGTTTCATGAAGAATTACAGTCTCTTGGCGTCCGAACCTTGTTTTTCCAGTTGTTCTTTGCTGGAGAGGGCTTATCCTGTATTTGTGACGCAGGGGAGCGACCACCAGTTGCTAGCCAGTGACTAGTACTGTAATTTTGTTTTTAGGGGGCACCAATGCAGACAGACACATAACAGCAACCTTCCTTCCCTAGTGGTTTGTGTGTACTGTGTACACATTGTGTGTGTCACCAATTCTTATAGTGACCACTGGTAGATTGACTCTCTATATAGTTTGCGGCCCGTGCGAAGCCACTGAACTGTTACTATTGCACACAGTAAAAACTACATGAATTTTGATGAAGTATGGTTACGTCACTGGAATGATTAGTAAGGCATAGTAAGGGAAATAATCCCCAAGTGGCCTTATTTCAGTTATGTTCGGGTTAGTGCATTGTAGTGCATTTTTAAAATTTAGCTAATAACGGCAGTGTTTTGCAGACAGGGAAGCATGTTGGGAAACAGAGTACAAATGGTTGGTGAATCGGAACAACTCGCATTTTCAGTGACACATCCTGGAGATAAAGTTCACCAACACAACATCAACCATCAGGCCGCATTTTTGTTGCGGTTTTCCCGTCACCATTTTTTGATGGTTATGTCCCAGAGCACAACCATCATTTCCACTCATGTCTAGGTTTTTAGCCCGTCATTCAAAATATTTTTCGCACTGAGGTCATTGCAAAGTCTCGAAAGGGCCTTCGGCATTTTCAATGTTCGCAGCAAGCGATACAAAGGACCAGGTCTTTTCGTAGGTTCTGTATGTATATAAAAATTATTGTTATTATATATATATATGATTATATATGTATTATTTTACATATATATATATTTGTTGCGAAGAATAGTTAATAGTAGGTGTTGGTGATTGTTGTGACAAAAAGAACATTGTGTGTGTTTAATGTTTTAAGTAGAGTTATTCACATTAGCTGTTAGTGAAGGATTAGTCACTGATGGTACTTGTTGCTTTTTGGAGACGATCCTTCGCGGTTCGTTGAGGATTGAAGATAGTAGATGCTGGGAGAAATGTTTGGCCGATATTTCATCGGGTTCCACCATCCTTCAGGATGTTTGCTGGTTGCGCCCTCTACAAAGCTGGAGGTGGATGCATAGTTCCTGAAGTTGAGGTCAAACTCAGATTTGAATCCACCAAAACAATCCCAAAAGTTGGTACTTGTAGATGGCAAATTCTCCATTCACCAGCATATTTTTGGTGGCTACTATTGAACCAAAACTTGGGTCTTCCAGCTCCAGCTCTCCATTCCGCAGGCGCATTGTAACTGCTGGGAGTTTTGGTCCTGTGCTTCTACCAACGGCGCTCCCTTCGTGGCACGCGTGACCCTCCATCCACCGGAGCGACGGCCAAACACCACGGAGCTGGCGCCGCTGCGCGGCGTGCGCATTGTGGAGACAGCCGGCGGCGGGGTGTTCCAAGAGGCTTTCGTGTGGCGTGGCGAAAGCAGCGGATCGGGTGGGAGAAGTGGGGTCTGGGGTAGATCAACCAAGAAAAACATAGTTGTTAAATGTTTCAAAACAGTATTAAACAGCCAAAGAAGATCAAACAAGTTGGGTATGATGGGTAAATATGAGGCATTACATGATTGTTTTCTGACCAACGAAGTATCCCCTTCCTGGTGTTGGCACCAGGCAGACGTTGGTGAAGCTCTTCCCGAACTTGCGCGTATTGAAGGTGAACATGGCTTCAGACGTCCCTTGGGCTTGCGCGTCGGTGAGATGGGGATACAACCGGCTTGGAGACGCCCAAAGTTTGGAATTATGGTCATTGGGGTGTGTATCCAATACGGTTCAATGACTCCATGAATTATTTGTGTGTTAACCGCCGTGGCACTAGCACCTGTGGACTTCCGTTTAAGGCCATTTCCACCAAAAAGCCAACAGTTGGAATTGGATGAACGTTCTCAACGTTTTTTCTGGCAACAGACACCTTTTTGATGTGAATCACATTGTATCAGGTTGATCTGCCTGGCTCCCACTTATTTTATTTTTCAATTCTGAGCATCTCTATTAGGAATGATGAACCCCAACTGTTGAGTAAACTTTTGGAATTGAACGCATCGAAGTCAGCTGGATTCAATTCACTAGATTTATGAAAAACTTGCAGCCACAGACTGGGCCAGGTCAAAATGCATTCATCATTGTTTTTATCATTGTTTCATCTTCGTTTTTTTCATCATTTCAGGCATCACTTTTTTTATCGTTTTTTTTCGTTTTTTTTTCATGTTTTCATTTTTTCATGTTTTTCATTTTTCCGTTTTTTCTCATTTGTTTATCATTTTTGGTTTCACTTTGCGTTTTTTTTAAATATTGGTTGCGTTGTTTTTTCCTTTATCCGCAAACGCTACCAAGACCCAATGGCTCCAAGCTGGTTCTTCCACTCTTTGATCAGTGCTTTCCATTTTGGGTCCTGGATGCAGGCATGGCCAGACTACGGAAGGCCAGAAGGGAGCCCCAAGGAGGTCAAAATGAGGAGCATGGCCAGGGGAAGGCCAGAAGGGAGCCCCAGGGAGGTCAAAATGAGGAGCTTTTGGAGTAATTTTTGAGAAAAATCAGAAAAATCCAAAAATAAACTTAAAAAAAAACGTTTTTTTATTTTTTTATTTTTTCATGTTTTTCATTTTTTCATTTTTTTCATTTTTCATTTTTTTTAGTGTAGTCTTCAAACTGTGATCACTTCTTCATTTTTTTCATTCCCCATTGTTTGGTGGGTAATGTTTGGTGGGTTTGGTGGGAAATGCCATCAATATGTACTGGTACATATTAGAAACATCAATGCAAAAATAATAATGCACGCAGCAGAATTGGGATAAGTAAAACATCAAATGAAACAAATGGTTGCAAAAGAATGGGAAAAACTTTTAAATGAAATGAAAACTGCAGAAAAACACAATTAAAATGAAAAAAATGAAAAACCGAATGAAAAACAAAATAAAATACAAATGAAAAACACATAAAAGTACAAATGAAAAAACAAATAAAAAATGAAAACAAAAATGCAAAAATGAAAAAACATGAAAAAGGAAATGATAAAGAAAATGATAAAAATGAAGATAAAACATGATAAAATAAATGATAAAATAAATGATAAATGCGCTGATTATCAAAATGTTAAAAAAATGAAAATATTTTTTAAAGATTTCCAATGTGTAGCTGGCTCGAGTCTTCATAACACTAGATATGGACCATCCGCGTAGTGCCGTTTCAAGGTATTTTTGTTGGGTAAACAAACTCTTCCATTGCCACCCCTTTCTAGAGTGGGTTGAACCCATGCACTAGCGGGTTTTGAACCCATACAAAAACATCACAACTCATCACTGTATAGCCATATCTGATATCTTTCTTGAGTGAGTCATTGGTCCTATCCCTTTCTTTACTGGCAGTTGCATCCAAAAGTGTTTTTTTTTAAAGGGTTCAAATTGGCTGCATCCGCCTCCTAGGAATCAAGGTCAAATCTATTGCCCCTTGAACTGCTATGCCAGTTCTGCCGCTTAACTATGATGGTCCCCCCGAAATAGATGGTTTCAACTTCAGCCAAACTACACCAATCTTGTGACTCCATTGGGACCCTATGTTTGCCCCATATCCAGAGTAAGCGGCCCTAACATCTCATGGCCCGTGCTGAACTCTCAATGTTTGGCCTTGCGGTTTGCCATACTGGGGTCAGTATACTTCGCCAAGTCCACCAGTGGGGGTATAGCAAATATGTTTTTATCATAGGAGAAAAGGATGACTGGATTTTGAAGATTATATATTGTTAGTTATTAGTTATTATAATAGTATACGTTATTATTTTGGTTATGTGTGCTTTTATGATCTATTAAATTATATGTTATTCATGACCAGAACTACTTTATCATCTATGATGTGGAACATGTTTTCTTATTTGCATATACTTATAAATATTATATATATATGTATAACTGATTATATATATATATATTATATGATTAATTATATATATATGTAATTCATTTTATTTACACATATGTGATATCATTGTCAAAACGCAACCCAATGGAACAACAATAGGCGCATCAAGTTCGAACCTGAGTATGGTGTAAGTTCAACCTATTCTGCATCTTTTGTTTAACATCACTATATAGCATCCAAAGAATCGTGTTTCCAGGATGGTGTAGACAGACTTGTTGTTTTTCCAAATATTTCCAGCTTTCCAAAGTTTCTATCATATCTTTCTTGTGGCTACTTGTTTATAGTGGTATCAACTTCCTTTTTTCAAAGTTTCTTCCATTTTTTAGTGGCTCACTGCAATCGAATCTTTTAATCATCCTGCCGTTCTGCCAGCCAGTGAGGTCCCGCCAGTGAAAAAGGGCTGGGTGCTCGCTGGATGGTTGATTTCAATTGATTTCTTTGATCATGAAAAATTAGATGGATTATATTGTGGGTACCCACGGAAAGACTGAGGAAACCCACGGAAACACGGAAACCCATCCATATCCCTCGTCAAATCTCATCGTTCACCATGTTCTTTGCCTCAGCTTTTCAACCTTGGGAGTGGCCAAGGATCTCGTGCTATATCCCCAGCTGCACAGCTGGAGTAGCTCGATTCTGGCCTTGCATCTGCATGCACCCACCTCTGGTTACTCGGTCATGCTCTGCCGGGAGGAGCCGAGGGGGTAAAAACACCCCATATATCCCCATGTGTTTTTTTTTGGGGGAAACCATGAGAAGTGAATAGAAGACTAAGGGAGTTTTAGCATCAAGGGGTTGAACCGATTGAAAATGGGGTTTTATCAGGCTTTATCTAAGAAAACACGATTGGATTTACATCAAAGATCTGGGTGAACCCAAAGGTGAAGAGAAGTTGACTTATCGGAAACATTGATCAGGAATTTGAATATACTTGTACCAGAACAAACGTGGGGGTGAAAGTGGCGACATGTTACACCAGTAGTACCGCACAAGGCGGTGGCGGAAGTTTCAAACATAGTAAACCTATAGGGGAGGTTGGTTGTTGTGAATCACGGATGGCAGAGCGAATCCACTGATGGACCGAAAGGTGGTTGGAGTTGTTTTTTCTGGAGTGGCTGCAATGGTTGCAGTGGTCACCTCACCCACAACTGCTGGATGTAGTGTGATGTAGTGCAGTTGTAGCTGTAGGTGCGGTTGTAGTTGTAGTGTAGTGGAGTTGTAGTTTTAAGTTGTAGTTGTAAAGTAGTGTAATTAGTGTAATGTAGTTGCAGTTGCAGTTGTAGTTGTGGTGTGGTGTAGTGTATTGTAGTGTACTGTAGTGTTGTGTACTGTAGCCTGGTAAGGTAAAGTAGCGTAGTGGTAGTTGTAGTGTAGTGTCGTGTAGTGCAATGTAGTTGTAGTTGCTGCTATAGTGGAATGTAATGTAATTAGTGTAGCGTAGTGTTGTGTAATGTAGTGTAGGTGTAGTTGTAGTTGTATTTGTAGCTGCAATGTACTGCAGTTTAATCAGTGCATCGTAGCGTACTGTAGTGTAGGTGTAATTGTAGTGGTGGTAATTGTAGTGGTGGTGGTGGTGGTGGTGGTGGTGGTGGTGGTGGTGGTGGTGGTGGTGGTGGTGGTGGTGGTGGTGGTGGTGGTGGTGGTGGTGG
>Ga0126342_10018490_pt1:0-7500 | contig 11942 bp, 10 predicted proteins | sample Cyp1metagenome_FD_92528 | JGI IMG/M metagenome (GOLD analysis project Ga0126342, IMG submission 92528) | Coral microbial communities from Lord Howe Island, Old Settlement Bay, Australia - Cyphastrea 1 metagenome | ecosystem: Host-associated > Invertebrates > Cnidaria > Coral ... | reverse complement strand
GTACGTATATATATAATGGGAATATAACCAAACTGATACGATATTTGGATTTGCCAAAAATAGGGGATACACCCAAAACGTTGCTATTTTACCCAGGAAACTGATAGTCCTTTGATTTGGAAATGAGGGGGTGCCAAATTTGTTCAGACAAACTGTGCTGGTTGACAAACGGAAATCCTGAAAACATAGATGTTCATTTCAGGCTAGAGATCAAGTGGCAGTGCGCCTCTGACTCTCCCTTGTTGGTTGATGGTTTCGAGATTTCAAAGGATCTGAATATCCGATATCGCAGGGTCCAGCAGGTGTTGATCAAATTTCCTGTACATCATTTTTCACCCACGAATGAGAGCTTCACTTGATGCTTGATACAAAGCGCTTTCAGAAAACAGATGTCACTTTGGCTAGATGGCATCTTGAGTCATCTTGAGTCATCTTGATGTGTGGCGCTTGCTTCAAATTTAGCAGTTGGCGATGTCCACCAGTTAAACACAAACATGGCCTCGAAGGGAGTGTTGGTGACCTTGAAGTCGTACCAAGATTCGCCTTCGTTCCAGGTGAAGATCACCTGAAAAGATCGGAAAATGTCACCACTGGATAGAATGGGAGTCCTCTAAAATCTGTCCCTTCCAAGCTGTGAGTTTTTGTACAGATGATAGTGATGCCAAAATCATTCAAAATCTGTCTATTTTTTTGGATATCTTTCGAATAGAAATACATCATTGAGACAATTCAATCCCCCTGTCCTTGGAGCCCGTCTAGATATTGGAGGTCCAAGAAGACTATGGAAATGTCATGGGGCCCTGTGAGGCCACATTGCCCAAGGCTTCAATGCCCGGGTGTTCAACCAATTTCGACGGCTATTTAAATACGTGTTTAAAGTCAAGTAATTGGTCATCCCATAGACCAGTGGTCTGGTTAGTAATAAAATTCAACCATTGACCTTTATGTGAGTGAAAAATTATGAAAAATTGCCCTGGTCAGTTGGTCAGTTTTTTTGATACTAAAACCTCCCATTTTCATATCTAACCAGGTCATCCCTGGTCATCCCTGGTTTCAATGGCTGTTGTGGCGCCATTTTCCCCATGGAATCCATGGCTTCAAAATGAACTGCACATCTGAAATCCATCGCCATCCACCCGTTACGTCTATTGAAACCCCGGGAAGTCGGGGGGAAGCAACTCACTGGTTCCATCATTTTCTACAAAAAAATCATGGCCAGTTTGGAAAATTAACCCCCTTTCATCACCCTGGGACCGGGGCCATACCAACTCACCAACTAAGTCATATTTTCAGTTCATAAAAACCAGTGAATCCCTTCCCCGAAAAAATTGCATACTGACCAATCGAAAGAGTGGAATGTATGGGATCCATTCAATCTGCTATCAGTGGATTGGTTAAAGCGAAAATCTTCAGGAAACTATCTGTTCCCCATCAAATATGGGGGGTTCAACCACAACTTTTCCTTTCAACCAAATCCAATGATGTTACCATCCTACTACCCTTGGACCCGAAACTTGGCCGGACGGGCGCCTCTCCGGTCTTCTTCAGATCATCGGCCATCACTATGAGTCCACCGTGGTCACCGAACTCGTAGATGAAGGCACCCTTTTTTCACGGGCAGGCCGGCAGGATTTGATCAAAAAACCATGCGGGTTATGAATCCAACCCGTGAAAATGTGTTATCCTTGGATATGCATTTTGTTTGGCATTACTACAGTATCAATCAATACACTAAAGCTGGTTATATTGAAAAGGTTCATCTTTAGCAGATGTGAAAGATTCTCATTGGAATTAAGGTCCGGGAGACCATAAAAATCGTTAGAAAAGGAAATCACCCAGACTCACCAACTTTTCACCTTCATATATACCTTTACAGTAACTCCCAAAAAGATAGAAAACGTCCATACCACTATTTCAATAGGATTAACAGTACTATCTTTGTGAGCCTTTAGATAAAACCCGATCTTTGTATGAATTTTGAAATTTCAAGCATTCCATTCATAAAAATCCCATTGGTATACCATGTTCTGTTGGTTTCATGGTGGTTACCACCATGGTTTTTTTTCGGTCTCCCAAGGCGTTCCGCTCGCCTTGTGGGCTTCGACCCAGGTCAGCCCACCGTCGCGGGAGAAGAAGGTGCTCGTCTCCTCCGGCTCAAACCTGGGCCACAAGGGTGGTCCAAAAAGATAGAAAAGTCAGTTCTCGCGATTTTAGTAGGACTGTACTTTTCTATTTTTTGTTGGTGGTTGCGAGATATATAGATACAGATATAGATATGGACATAGACATAGATATAGAACGATATAGATATGGATAGTCATCCTGGAGTAGACAGAATGTGGAAATTTCAAAAAACCCTTATATACTGAAATGGGAAAGTGTTCAAAATTCCAGATTCTATCTACTTCAGGATGACGGATGAGATTACCCGCCGTGTCATCAAACATGGCTCGCTGGAACATCCCCCAGCAATTAGTTCCTTGATTTTCCCAGCTATAAACCTCCAGTTATGCTGATTTTCCTCGTATTTCCCCATGATCTTGCCATTGAAACCTCCATTTTTCCCAGCCAGCCATGTTTGATGACACCCTTTCGGCCGACTGCTTGCCGCCTCCCTTTTTTCCAACGCCATAACGCGTCACCAGTTGGATGGCCCTTCTCCGCCTGGCGTGTGTTCAAAACCTATCTGAAAATATAATTCACAGTGGATCATCATCCCAAATATGGACATATATATATATACACATAGAGAATATCTACAAATATATGTACCTATATACATATAAATATCAATTAATATTATATATGTGTGTGTGTAGTCAACATGGTAGTTGGTCATAGCAAATGTTTGAAGCCACCAACCAGCTATATGTTGAAATATCTCTTCAATTACCGCAAACAAATGGGATTCCGTGTTCCTTTTTTAACCAGTTCACAACCAACGCCATCTCGGCCAACTAGTTGCGGCAGTGAACCACAGTCAAAAAAAACAAACAGTGTGGTGTGTATACAAAAGAAACTGCTGTGTTCCAAGGTACTCCACCGGCTCGTGGCATCTGCAGTCCATAGACTTCGGGGACGTAGGCGCGGACATTCCCGACGTGGGGGGAGACATCCCGCCCTCGCCGTCAACTCTGGGCCTCGGCTGTCCGGTGGTTTCATGTCGTTGCACATCGCCCAGATGTGACCCTGGTGAAACGTCATGTGGCGGCCATCGTCATGTTCCCTTCAGATGATCAAATTTGAGGCATCCGATTTCAAATCAGTTTCAGACAAGCCAATTCAGCAACTTTTTTGTTCATCCTGCTATCGACCTACACCTTGGTCTTTTTTGAAGCGAGCAGCTCGCCCAAGGCAGTTCACCGTTTTCGCCGTCGCGGTTTGCCACTGGCTTTCGGCGTCATTGCCGAGGATGTCTGGTGGAAGCTGCAGGATCATCGCAGCCTGGTTATCCAATAGTGGTACATGGTAAACCCCACCAGCAATTCAGTTGCGAGTCGCTGGATGATCCTCCAGGTACCAATAAGGCCTTTCATGACCCCGGAGACATGCAGAATGAAGCCGTGAGTTCTGCTGGCAGAGCCTTGTCGGGCTCACTGCCCTCTGCTACTCCACCCTGGCCGTTGAAAATCTTGTTCTTTATGAGAAAATCATGTTCAAATGGGTATACGCTTTGGCAACCAAAACATGGCAATGGAAAATCCACCATGTATAGTCGCTTTTCCCAGCTATTTTTACCTCCATTTAGTCCGGGAATTTCCCAGCTAGCCATGTAGGGTAAACACGTCTACGACTTCTCTGCATCCAAGCTGCTCCTTCTCTATCCGTGACACGCATGTCGACACCGGGGAGGTTGGCATGTCAGCCACAGTGGCGCAGCTCGGAGCTTTCCTAGGTACCCAAATCATCCAAGTCATTAGACCACGGTAGTATCGAAAACCGTGGTGACGACTGGGGATCCCCCATGACTTAAGAAATCCCCCATATGCCATGGTCAAACACATGGATAAACATGGGAATATTTGGTATGGTCATCCACCGTGGGAATCCACACTCTTAATGGCCATTATAAATCCCTGTGGAAACGGTGCAAAACAGCCGAGTGGCTTGGCGGTTTCCAGGCTGAAGTCCGTCAAGGGAAGCACCTGGCACCAGGACATCCTGGGGTCCCCAAAGCTCTCTAAGACTGCCACAAATATGGGGCCAAATACTGGCAGAAATGGTGATTTGTGGATCATTAAAATATTGATCGTTGTCATAGACCTACCTATCAAACATAGGGACTTGATCTGTGGGGATTGTCTCAAAATGGGGGATACCATTTCATACCCCAAGATGGCAGTCAAATAAGGGGGCAAATGATGCTACAGGGCTTCAGGGGTACCAAATCTGAAGTCTCCAATACTTCGGGCAGGCATTGCCATCTGAGATACATCATTAGAGAAATTTGCGTTGCTTTCTGGTGTGGTGAATGCTGGGAGTTCTCATATAATATATCATACATATTACTGTATATATGTATCATGTGTGTGTAATATATTCATACATCTGTATCATGTATACTGTAATCTGATGGAGTTTTGTCTCCAAATCATCCTATCCTTGAGCCAGCTAGTACAGCCATCAATTGCCTAGAATCATCACCCAGTGGGCTTAGAAGAACTGGCCAAACCAAGGGGATCTGAATCAGATCCGAAGCTCCAAAGTTCGAGGGGCTCATCGAAGAAAATATGTTTCCACTAATCCCATCCCCCTAATGTTAAACCCCTCTCAATGGTCTCAATTATGTGTAATTCCCTTACTAAACCATCTTGTGGGGTGCTCAACATTAGGCAAAAGGGCTTAGTTTGATGATCTTTTCTGCCTGCTGGACTTCAACCTGGGCACTTGTCCAAGGCCATTGGTTGAGCACTCCATGGATTTACCCCATTTGGCCCTGTCGAAACCAGTGGACTTTCAGGGGCCCTATTTTTGGGCCCACCCCAGATACGGCAATTGGAACTCCCAATGCCTCCAGTTCAAAAACTGTCTCTCCGAGAGCAAAAATTGATTCGGTCAAAATTATGTTTCGGAATCCTCTATACACTCTATACATGCATCATTAGAAATATATATATATATATATCATATACATACATATATATATATATATGATTATACAACTTGTTGAAGCATCTGGATACAGTTGCAGCTGATTTTTCTAGACGACCCACACTGTGGGTCCCGTTCCATCCGTGGTATAAAAAGCGGGGCCTCGTGAGTTCGCCAGAAGCGCTCGTATCTCAGCTGCTAGTTGATGCTATGAGATGCTATGAGGTTGCGGAGGTTAAGATGATTTAAACCCAATATTACATAATGTTACCCTCTGGTTATTTAACATAGCCATGGAAAATCCCTTATAAATGGAGGTTTCAATGGGAAAAACATTTAAATGGATCATTTTCCATGGCTATGTTAAATAACCAGAGGGTACATAATATTACAAAGATCTGTCATCGAATATCAATGATTATCATTCATGATCAAAGATCTATCATCGGATTGTCATCGGATACCATGTCTTCAGATGGAACAACCGATCGTTGCGTATCACTTGATCAGAATGATCAAGCCATGGAAATGGAGTGGTTCAGATCCTGCAAAATCAAAGAATAATCATGTGAAACCACCCGAGCAGCTACGAATGCATCTATACCGCTGTTGATTTTTTTGCGACGCAACGGGCACAAAGAGGGATGAGACGAAGAAGTTACCAGATCTGGATCACCAGGTCTTGACCCCCACTGAGCAAATGACAGAGAGCCGAATTTGTTGTGAAACTCAATGACTAGCGCTTTTCCTCGGCTCCGTTCTCCAGTGCAACGGCAAAAAATCATCTCGGGTACACCATTATGATTTAAAAAGTGAAAACCCCATTGTTGCAACTCCATGTTAACCCCTATGTTTATCTGTAATTTGACACCTCAAAAACAGGATCACAACTGCGTTTAGCTCAAAGATGGGACCTGTGTTCTTCTGTTTGTATAGTATCTTTCCACACGCCCATGTTTTGGGTCGATTACTTTTGTGTCATAATAGTGTTTTTGTAATGTGTCATTGTTAAATCCCATGTTTGATGTTGAAATCCCAATTTTCCCTGGCTACACCATCAACAATTTCACAAAAAAACGAATGGATTCTAGCATTTCTAGCCCTAATGGTAAAATCTAGAGGTCTTAGACATCAATCAATCTTCATCATCCTGAAGCCTTCAGAAACCGAGGCTGCCCAGGCTCTCATCATGTCGTCGCCCTGGAGGAATGCCTTCATCCAGGCATCGGCAAAGGCTGTGGCATGGGCTGCCCACTTCGGCCAGGCGTCGGCTGACCAACCGGCCACATGGGTGAGACTGGCCATGCCTGGAGGGATTCCAGGGATTGGGGTTTCCTGGAATGGGGAATCCCCAATAGCTGGATGGTTTATAATAGAAAATCCATCTATAAATGGATGATTTGCGGGTGCCCCTATTTTTGGAAACCCTCATATGTTCACTACTAGACGACGGATGGCCCCAGAGCGTAGAGGCGTAGAGGAGCAGAGTCTTCTGTTGTTACTATGGAGACGCGCTTTTTGCACACAGGCTCTTTTACACACAGACGCTTTTACACACAGACGCTTTTACACACAGACCCTTTTTACACGCAGGCGCTTTTACACACAGAAGTTTTTACACACAGACGCTTTTACACACAGACCCTTTTACACACAGACGCTTTTACACACAGACGCTTTTTACACACAGACGCTTTTTTACACACAGACACTTTTTACACACAGGGGCTTTTACACACAGAAGCTTTGACACACAGACGCTTTTACACACAGACGCTTTTACAAACAGACGCTTTTACACACACAGACGCTTTTACACGCAGACGCTTTTTACACACAGACGTTTTTTACACACAGGGGCTTTTACACACAGAGACTTTTACACACACAGACGCTTTTACACACAGAGGCTTTCACACAGACGCTTTTACACACAGAGACTTTTACACACACAGACGCTTTTACACACAGAAGCTTTTTACACACAGACGCTTTTACACACAGACGCTTTGACACACAGACGCTTTTACACACAGACGCTTTTACACACAGAGACTTTTACACACAGAGACTTTTACACACAGACGCTTTTACACACAGACGCTTTGACACACAGACGCTTTTACACACAGACGCTTTTACACACAGAGACTTTTTACACACAGGGGCTTTTACACACAGAAGCTTTGACACACAGACGCTTTTACACACAGACCCTTTTACACACAGACGCTTTTACACACAGACGCTTTTACACACAGACGCTTTTTACACACAGACGCTTTTTACACAGAGACTTTTACACACACAGACGCTTTTACACACAGAAGCTTTTACACACAGACGCTTTTACACACAGACGCTTTTACACACAGACGCTTTTACACACAGACGCTTTTTACACACAGG
>Ga0126342_10018489_pt1 | contig 11943 bp, 8 predicted proteins | sample Cyp1metagenome_FD_92528 | JGI IMG/M metagenome (GOLD analysis project Ga0126342, IMG submission 92528) | Coral microbial communities from Lord Howe Island, Old Settlement Bay, Australia - Cyphastrea 1 metagenome | ecosystem: Host-associated > Invertebrates > Cnidaria > Coral ... | reverse complement strand
GGTAGATAGGTAGATAGGTAATGAGATGAAAGAGAGAAAGAGAGAGATAGATAGCTAGATCAACAGATAGATAGATACATAGAAAATAGATGGGTAGGTAGGTAGATAGCCAGAGAAAGAGAGGAGACCTCAAGCACCTTTCGGTCCGTCAGTGGCTTCGCTCTGCCATCCCTGATTCACAACAACCAACCGCTCCTATAGGTTTCCTATTTTTGAAACTTCCGCCACCGCCTTGTGCGGTACTACTGGTATTCGTGGCGAAAAAAACACCATTTCTGCAGCAAAAAATCCCGAGACATTGGCAACTGTGCGCCTTTTGAATGTGGTAAACCCAAAAACAACCATCCCATTCACCAGACATCTGGGGTATCTGAAGGATCATCCCACGGATCGTAAGTGGGAAAGATAACCATCGTTATAACATGTTCTAAGCCAAAAACACATGGGATAATCCACGAAATGGAGACTCAAAAAAACTAGGCAGGCTACTCAGTATTACTTAGTATAACCTAGTTTAGCCTATTTAGGTTATTATAACTAGGGTGATTAACCAATCACGATTAATGGGATGATCCTTCAAGTAACCCATAGAACCAGCCGAACCCCATGCAGCTGGGATACTTCATACTCCTCTACGATGCCAGCGGTATTGGCCTGTGGTGTACTTGGATCTGCAGGACAAGGGATTATAGAGTATAAATGAGTATAATATGATATACGTCCAATCTATGTCCTATATATACGTACCAAAAAAGTATATATATATATATAACATCATATCATATCACCCGTAAATCTATCAGCTTATATTCTATCAATCTATGTAGCTGGGAGATTTCGTATTATTTCCCACAGAATCGATTCCTGGCACCCCAAGAGGGATTTGTTTCTGGTGTACCTTCTGGACCCATGAGCTTTAGCAGTTGTTATGGAACCATAGTTAATTATAGCGGTTGTATCTCAACTTCTGGGGGTTGTTGCGATTCTTATAGTGGTTGGTGGTTTCAACGCCTCTGAAAAATATGAGTTCGTCAGTTGGGATTATTCTTCCCAATATATGGAAAGTCATAAAAGTCATATTCCAGTCACCACAAACCAGTATAATACTATAGTTATAATGTTATATCATGTTATATCCATCATATATATCCGATATATCATGTTCTATCCCTAACTGCATGGTATGATGATGGGTATATCTCCAATAATACCAATGTCTAACCCTAATTGTATGCCCCAGTCCCCAGTCGATTGCTTGGTGCTTTCAAAGCACCCAACCAATGAGGCTTGTCGGATGGGCTCAGGGAGCTGAGCGAAAAACTTGGCATGTCTTGGCGTGTTGACCAACTAAAATTTGTATAGGAACCAAACCAACCATGATGATCTACATACATATACAATGATCCTGAAGTAGATAAAAATGTCCCTATAATATATTTACAAGAAGTATTTCCGTTTTAATTAGTGATCTTTTATTGAATTTTCCATTTTGTATCTTCTCCAGGAGGACGAAACAATTCACCGCCCAAAAAGGATTGAACCAACAAGACGCGATCAAGGAATATGCTATACGATGATCCAAATGAATCCAAATGAATCGAAGGATTTGGTCAACTCTTCCTATCCGTGTCCAAACACATTTGGGGCAGAAGACATCCAGCCAATTGGGGCTTGGACCCTTCGTAGTCGACCGATGTCCTGGAGTGCGAGCCGTATGATGGACAAGTCATTGGGTATCTGTAAACTACATGAGCTGACAAGAAACAAAGTGTGAGTGAACAAATATTTGATCATCTGACACAAACCTGAACTGTGAGTTTCGGGCTATCACTATCATCATTTCCTATGGATTTGACCAGCGTTGCATGGGTGCGCATAGTGCAACGGGCAGGCTGTGTCTACTACTTGTAGGTTGTTGGTGTGTGGTTCATGATCCTGATTTGCAAGGTTCTCGAACCGATACTCCATTACTAATCAGCCGCACCGACTCAGCAGATTTCCTTCCAAAAAGTACTTTACTTCAAGTGATCCCCACCCTTGCACGCTATTCTGACATAGCTTCTGACATTTCATATGGAAGTATAAATGGCATATAAATGGCATTCTGTCTGGTATCTATCCTGACATGCTTACTGGCATATATGCTGGCATTCTATCTGGCATCTATTCTGACATTCTTTCTGGCATCTATTCTGGCATCCTATCTGGATTCTTTTGAGAGATTTATGCTCGCGGTTTATCCGGCATCATTTCTGAAATTCTATCAGGCATCTATTCCGACATTCTTTCTGGCATGTTCTAACATTCGACCTGGCAGTCTTTCTGGCATTCTATCTGGCATCTATTCCGACATCCTTCCCTGGCATTCTATATGGCACATGTTCTGACATTCGACCTGGCAGTCTTTCTGGCATTCTATCTGGCATATATTCTGACATTCTGTCAAGCATTCTATGTTGCATTCTGTCAGGCATTCTATCTGACATCTCTTCTGACAGTCTATCTGACATTTTATGTAACATCTTGCGCTCGCACTTGAGGTCCGCTGTGCCCACTGAGATTGGCACTTGCTTGCGGTTGAGCGAGAGGAGACGGTTGAAACTTTTCTCATTGGTTCCCCCCCTTAAGTACCCCCAAATAGACTTTTTGTCTAAGTAAGAGATTCAAGTTCCAACTTGTAACCCAGTTATAGGCGGACAAGCCAGCAACTTCTCCAACTGAGACTTCAACTGAGGTCGCGACCGGCATCAGCACTTGGGCTCGGCGCCCGTGGACAAGCTGTAAATCACAACACTGAGTTGTGGCTGGCCATGTTTTGCTGCTTGGGATTTAGTGTTTACTGAACTTAGTCTTTTCTTATGTTGGACTTGGGGTTTACTCTACTTTTTAAACATGTTTTGGTTTCTTTTGTTAGGGATGCATATGTGAATATATGTGATCAAATGATGTGTTGGAGATTGATGAATCACTCTGGCTTAGTGAGTCTTGCTTCTGGAACCAGTGGTAGGTCCCATCCCGTGACTATGTCGACCTGGAGGGTGCTGTACTGCGCGAAAGCAGAAGCGATTGAACCCGGGAAAGAGCTGGGAGGTGTGGAATTCAGGTGGATGGGAAATCTGAGACCTACAAGAAAGGATATTGTAGCTCCATTCTGAAACTCCTTTTTGATGTTTTTTTTTTTTTTCTGGTTGGTGGTGCAATAGCCATCTTGAAAAATATGAAAGTCAATGGTTGTTGGATTATCCCCAGCATACTATGGAAAATAATCCAAATGTTTGAAACCACCAACCAGATAGGATTTGGTATGATTGACCATCTATAGTATTGAATATTGATTACTATAGATATATGATTACTATACTATTTTGTATTGTTCTTTTAAAAACCCATCAGAAAAATCATCGATCTACAGCTTCACACTGACCCTTAAAAAGGATCCAAGGATACGATTCTGTCTGGATTCTTTCCTGGACGTGGGTGTGGGATGATTTATACTATTTGTGTTTAACGCATAAGAATGACTTTTTTTAACCATAAATGATGGCTAATGATGGTTAATGATGGTTAATGAACCATATATCTGAGTGGTTAATGATGGTTAATGATGGTTACCTTCTGGTAAACTGTCACATAACTATGGAAAGATCCACCATTTTCTAGCTGGGTAAATCAACTATTTCGACTGGGCCATTTTCAAATTCGCAAACTGAGAGCATCCTAAAGATGGGCTACTTCATCTGAGCTGTGCTGCATGCAGGAAACCCTGTTCATGCATTATGATAATCCTCAATAAGGGGGGTAGATGATCCCCGAACTAATCATCAACCAGGGTTTTGCACTTCAGTATCTTTCTATTTTTGATACTTAAAATCTCGTACTGGTAAAATCGACATTTCAATTTGATTTTTAGACCTTTAACTAGCAGGGTATATATTTGACCCATGCCCTCATGACCCTGTGAGGATCGAATCGCGTTACCAACCACCAACCACCGCCTACTCATCCAAAGTTTATTTGGCGAATGGTGTCGGCTGGTTCAAAACCACCCAGTTCTTACATATTTTCGTTGGATTGGTTTGAGGGAAAATCTTAACCGGAAACCATGGTTTTTATCATTAAATATAGGGGTTTCCTGTGAATTTTCGCTTAAACCAATCCAATGATATTTGCATTCCATCGCGTTGTTTTGGCCTGGTGGACCACGGTTTCAATCCCAGCGGCCAAAATCGAGGATTCAGAGGCTAATCCCCCTCTAAAGAGTGGCTGCTAAAGCCCTGTTGATGAGTTCGTTGAAAGTTCGGGGATTCTTACGAAATTGGGGAGAATCAGAATCCCATGAGGGGAATCCCATTCTCAACCAGGATGTGACCATGGGGTTGACTTAAAAGATCATCCCACGAATCGTCAGTGGTTTAAAAAAAAATCTGGTGATCAGAAGTCTTCTAAATGGCTTGTCCCATGTACTGTCAACCCCGGATGAGACTAAACCATAGTGTATTAATTAGGGGGTACTTCCCCAATAATCATTTCATCTGATACTTAAATGATACCCCCCAATTAAACAGTCTATATAAGGGTTTATGAAAATCCAGGATTGACATTATAAAATGGCTTATGATCCCAGCTACTAACCAGTTACATACCAATCTGATCCTCCAAGGAATCTCCGATGGTTAACCCCGCCGCGAGGCCGCCTCGATCGTCTCCAGCGTCGGAAGCTTCTCCTTCAGTTGCGCAAGGCACTTAGAAAAAATCATGAGGAATGTTTCCTATTTCATTAAAGCACCAAACAAAAGACAAGCTGAACACCTAGAAATTGTGAAGCTTATGTACTTTAAATATAAAATCCTGGAAACACGTTTCTATCATCAATCTTTTTTGGGACGCTGAAATGCCGCTGCCATATTGTGCCTCATGAAATGCTGAGTTTTACATCCCCCAAACCAGTTGAAGCCCCCACGGTGGATGGGATCGTGAAGTGTCAATGTCAAACATAAGGTGTTCACATCTGATTTAATGAAATCTGCCTTAATAAAGTACGCCGTTTTTGGGTGTGGAAAATCAAATGACAACATGTGGGGAAAATCATGAAAGATCTCTTTGGGAGATTGTAACCAGTGGGGATGAAATCATGATCAGGATGCCCATGGCAATTTCTCCATACAACCATAGATTTACCCACCTCTGATGGGGTTTTCCTGCAATTTTTCCTTGAACCAATTCTGAGAACATGTAACATTTTGCAGACTCCAAAGATTGGGTTTAGGGTGGGTTCTAGAAACACCAAGATGGCTCAGCAATCGTCCGAACACCTGGAAGCTGGTGGATGGGTTCTTCACATGACCAGCGCAAGAATTTTCTAGTCAGTTCGAAAAACAACATGACCAGCAATAGGATTATAGGGACATTTCTGAAATATATTGAAAAATCATGAAACCATATGGACTTCTATGAAAGTCCTATGAAAAAAAAACCATGAACCGATTTTGAGGTCGCTGACTCAGCCATGCTGGGACCCCCAGGCAGCTTCGCCGTCCCAGAGACTTTCCAAATTTTCCTGCCGCTGGGGATAGGGGTGCCCGAGAAAGATCGAAACAACCCTACCCAAATTAGTCATAACCTGTCATAACTTACTTTTCTCTTTTTGGGTCGCAAAACACTTCAACTGACCAGCAAAATTGGACGCACACTTACCTAGCCAAGCTTCAGGGAGGTATCATAAAAAAGTGGGCTTTTGTAGGGGGTCTGATGCGGACCTAAGACTTTGACATCCCAAAACCGTGGTTCACCTGCACAGTGACTTTGGGTCCGGAGGTATTGCCCTTTGGCCATGGGAGATTGTCCTTCATATAGGTCATATATCACAATATCACATAGGAGTTCTTGAAAAGTTCCTGTTGAGATAGGAGTTCAACTAAAAGTTCCGTCTTTAGTATGTAGAGAGCATGCAGTTGATATGAGTTGATGTATGGCTGTGTTTCAAGCTGCCGGCATCTCTTGTTGGCCACCGAATGCCGATACGTCCCTCCCAGTGTCCTTGTAGATGCGTCGGTGACAGAGTTCCACCACCTCTCGGCCGCCACCAAGGAATAGGACTTGCCGTGATGAATTTTTGAAGCTCACATGGGAAAAAAACAAACTAGTAATGAAAACATCATCACTGATCCGAAATCGCAAAATCTGTGATCCATGGATGATTTTCCCATGGTACCCTCTGGTAAACTTACAAAAAAACTATTGAACATGGCCATTTATTTATAGTGAGTTTTCCCATCAAAACTGGTGGATCTTTCCATAGTTTTTTGTGTATGTTTACCAGAGGGTAAATTCACTGCCAACCATCCTAGATTCGCCTTCCAGGACTTTCAGGTCCGGGAAACTGATGGACACATGAAAAAACACAGATGATGCAGAAAAATCCCGCAGCTTCAATATCTATCTCTAACATGTCAGAATATGTTCATATTCCAATTTTATCCCTATTAATATGCCATATAGTATCAAAATCGATAAATAACAATATGCATGTCCATATTTCAAATCCAAACTCAACATGTCATAGCCATCAGCATTGTTCTATTCCAACTTTGATTTAACAGATCCTCTTGAACCAATATCTCCAATATCTCCCAAATACAAAATCATATTGCAAACATTGCAAAGATATCCCAAGATATCCCTGTAAAATGCTTGGCTTCTCATCTCCTATAGAGGTCATTTCATCGCCGTGTCCTAACTTTCGCATAGAAATGAACCACTTCATGGCATGACCCTCTACGGGTAATTTCACCTATGAATAATCCCATTTGCTAAAAATAGAATATATCATATATATATACAATCTTTTTTAAATATATGTCCATCTTCCGTTTTCTGTATGAAAATATCCTGTATGCTATTGGTAGGAACATATACCCTCTGGTAAATTCACATAACTATGGAAAATCACCATTAAAATAATAGGTAGATCAACTATTTCACTGGGCCATTTCAAGTTCGCAAACTCTTCGTTTACCAGAGGGTAAATCACCATTAAACACCATCAAATCACCATTCATCACCATTAAATGGCATTAAATCACTGCAAACTGTTCGTTTACCAGAGGATATACCATCATATATCCTAACTATCGTTTTTCCATTAAAAGTGGGAAGAATCATCCCAACTGTATGCTATTAGTGTTTGAACATATCTGGTTGGTGGTTTTAACCATCTTGAAAAATATGAGTTCGTCAATGGTTGGTGGATTATCCCATACATTTTATGGAAAATAAAAGCCATGTTTGAAACCACCAACCAGATAGGATTTGGTATGATTGACCATCTATAGTATTGAATATTGATTACTATAGATAAAAGATTACTATATTAGATTCTATAACCATAGTTAATAGCTAGTATTAACCATAGCTATATTAACCATAGAACTTCCCATGGTATATTAACCATTACTATAATAGATTCTATAAGATTTCAACGGCCGGCCAACGGTGGTCCCCCGTTACTTACCGTCGCCTCTTGATACATCTGCAGCCTCTCCGGTGACAAGACGCATCCACTGCCAAGACCACCCTGCCGCGTTTGCGTTTGCGTGGGGAATCCATGATTTTGCAACCTATGTTATATATAATATATAGTAAATATACATGTATACATCGAAAAATACATACAGCATAGTATAGTATGGTACATCTAGATGTAGTAAACACACATGTATCCAAAAAAACTCACACACCACTGTAGATATACCTATGTAAACAACATTACATATATCTGGGTAAATTATAATATTTCACTAACCTGAATTAAGCCCATTTGGGGATGATTCCTCTTATTAACCATGATTCCAGTGAGGTTGCAGTGAGGTATATGCACCACTATACATACATAATTTACCAGCCTGAATCTTGCGGCCATCTGGGGATGCTTCACCCAAGAATAGTCGTCATCTATGGGGAGGTCGTTAAAAGAGTCCTTAAAACCTACTCATGTGCACACATGCAATATTTATCTATATATATATATATATGTATATAAATCCATACGTATTTATAGGTGACCATCCAATCAAACGTGTTAGGGTACCTCGACGACATCTGCAGGATGTAAAAAAATGCCGAAGATCCTCATGTCTTGTGATATTTTTCTGCCTTATGTGGCGTGGCAGTCAACAAACCTGGCTCGAGAAGCCACACTTTTTTGTTGTTTACCCATGGGGATTTCCCAGCCAGGTTAGATGAACAAAGGGACTACGGAGCCTGTCTTGACGACCAATGTGGATTGTACCCATCGGGAAACTCATTCTGTCGATCTCGGGGATTGATACAACAGGACGGATCATTTAGGGCAACAACTCTTTGCTAAATTGTGTTTTTTAAAAAGGCCCGGGCTGCTGTGGACTCCCGTAACCTGATGGGCCATGGAGTTAGTTCGAGATAAGCCAGTCAGTAACTAGTTAACGAACCCCATGGCCCATCGAAGTGTGGAACGTGAACATGTATAAAGAGACCTGTTGGCGCTTTGCGTAAGCGCGAAATTATCATTGAATAATATCCTTGAACTGTATTGTAAATCATTTTGCTAGTGATCTACCAGTTTTCTTTAGATTGAGTGAGCAAAATGCTAATGATTGATGGGCCCAGCATTGGTGATATCTCCACATCTGCTGCCCAAAGTCTTATCTGTGCTGATTGGATCCCTGTCGTTGGTCAATACCATCCATAAGAAGTCGCAGATTTTCTGCAGTGAAATCAGATTCTTGGACTGTTGAAAATGATGGGAAAGCCCGCGGTCCAGTAGCCCTCAAAGATAAAAAACCCGCGTCCCCATTCTGATCACTGGTTGGTGGTTTTAACCATATTGAAAAATATGAAAGTGAGTTGGGATGATTATTCCCAATACTGTATATGGAAAGTCATAAAATCCCATGGTTCCAAAGCACCAACCAAATATTCTTGGTATAATAGATACCCTCTGGTTATTTAACATAGCCATGGAAAATTGCCCATAGAAATAGATGGTTTACCTATTAAAAATGGTGATTTTCCATGGTTCCCATATTTTCAGGGCCTCTTGCTTATCCGTTGATTGAAAACTCCCGAAACTCTGTTGCGTTAATCCCATCTCGACTCCCGTTTCTGTTGCCTCCCATTTCATGTCCAACCCCCGGTATCTCTCCATCCCATCGTTGTTCTTGTTATCGCCAATATTCCCCAATGCTTGGCGATCAAATTCCCATTTGCTCGGTTGCAACTCCCATTTTTACTGCGTGAACTCTTATTTTTGACCTGGTCATTGGATCCAAACAGAACAAACATTAACCTCCGGTACTCAACCATGGCAATTTGAAAACATACCAGCCATAGTTCGATGATTTTTCCAGTCATAAACCTCCATTTGCTTCAGGGATTTCTCAGGTTTGAACCAGGTTTGATAACATCTTTGCGGGTAGTGCTCATGAGTTGGAATCATCATTCATGAATGGGATTGAACATTGACCATGGTAGCATACTGTCTTGAATGTGACCAGGAATCGTCAGTTCATAGCCCATCTGACCCATCTGAAATCCATGGGATAACTGGGGATCCAGCCAATCCAATGAGTTTATTTCATATGGTTGTAAAATGAACTTACGCCTTTTGGGATGCAGCCCAAGAAGGCGATCTGTCCAAAGGTGCCACATTATTTGGATGGTTGATACTAATGGCTAAATCTGTTCCTCTGGGTTTCACATTTTTGCTCTACACATGAATCTCGATGAATCACACAAATCTATCTTCGATGGGAAAACCATACTTATCGCTAGATACAACCGTATTTTTCTTAGTTAAATCCATCTTGTTCAGCTATTTTTGATGGTTAAACCCCAATGTTTTCCATATGCGCCATGGTCAAAAGAGGGTATATGGGGCATGGAAGTACCACCATCATTGGGGAATCCTTAGAATGGGTATATGAACCCCTATTGATGGTTGGGTGACCATGTCGAAAAGTGTTTCCAGGATGGTGTAGATGATATTTACCTCATATTTCCAGGTTTCCAAACTAATTCATAATTGAACTAACATAGCTATGGAAAATAACTATTTTTAATGGGTAAATCCACTATAAATGGCAATTTTCAATAGCAAACTGTTAGTTTACCAGAGGGTAATTCATACTTCGTAACCATATTTCCAAGCCCAGCTGAATTGATAAGATATATTCCTGGTAAAATTCATAAATTATAAATAGGTCAGAGACGACCCGTTACCAATTGGGATGTACATCCAAGTAACTGGCATCAGTATTCCACACACACATATATATATATATATACAATATATCTATATATACCGGTTGGTGGTTTCAACCCGTCTGAAAAATATGAAAGTCAGTTGGGATGATTACTCACAATATATGGAAAGGCAAAAAAAATCATGTTCCAAACCACCATCCTGAAGGATTAAACATGGATTTTCAACATGTTTACATAGCTAAGGAACATTGAACAACGATTCAACCACATGATTTCCAGGCCTTGCGCTTGCGCGCACGGCGCATGAGCTGCCCCAGCTCAGGGTGCTCCACCATCATCCAGGCGGTCTGTGGCGCTAAAGTCACCCAAAAACATGGGAACCATGGTGGTTTCAGGGCATTTCAGGGGAAAAACATGGAGAACATGATGATTTCCCATGGCATTTTGAAGGGATATCGAATGGAACATCATGGAATATTCATGGGATATGCATGGAAATTAAGCAATGTATGCGCGATGGGAATATATTGGGATGTGTAATGGCTTTTCATGGGGGGTGTGAAATCGAATATTCATGGATTTTTTCATGGACTAAAAATCAATGTCGGTGAATTAGTGGTATTTTTGTGTATACATACAGATACATACATACATATATATATATATATATGTGTGTTATATATATAATTGTTTGTGTGTATCCAGTGAAAGCAATGTAATGGGTTGCTGAATCGCCTAGATATGTTTGCTGAATTCGTCAAAATTTGGTTGCTAAATCGGACTTATTCCCGTGTGATGGCATTTCATGCGGACATAGAATGAAACATAACCCAGATGCTCCATGTATGGGATATTTACCTACATTTGGGCAATTTTTAGGGTAAATGTAGGTAAATGTTCCATACATGGAGCATCTGGGTAATGGAATCTTCATGGGATATTAATGAAATATTGGGTGATACAAAAATGGCGGGCTGCTGGGAAATCCACAGGCTAACTGGAGCATCGGAACGTCATCGAACCATGGAACTGATACTGTAACAGGTAACAGTTGCGGACAAGCCTGTGGATTTCCCAGCGGCCCGCCATTTCTGTATCACCCAATATTTCATTAATATAAACATAAATTCATAATTAGGATTTCACTGACAGCATCACAATATTTTTATTCACTCAGCGTGAATCTGTGAGATCATCGCAGATCATCACTTGCAGACAGCATCACAATATTTTTATTCACTCAGCGTGAATCTGTGAGATCATCGCAGATCATCACTTGCAGAAGCCTCCCATTTTCTTCCATCAAATCATTGCCGATCAGCCAGATACCCTGCAAAAAATGACAAATTCTGCAAGCTTGTGAATGTAGATATTCCCACAAAATACCAAAAGACTAGTTAGGATTAGTTTGTATCCATGTAAGATTGACCTAGGAATATGATTGTTTCTGAAGCGTGGTTTCGACGGAAAACAATGAACGAATGGGTTGAAGAGAGCGAGAGCGCGAGAAGTTGAAGAGAGCACAGTAGTTCCACCCGTTGCAACAGTTGAATTCAACTACCCTCTGGTAAACTAACATAACCATGGAAAATCACCTTTTTTAATGGGAAAATCCACTCTAAATGGTCATTTTCAATAGCTATGTCAGCTATTACCAGAGGGTACCTCACGTAGTAATCACTGGAAAAAGATGGAAACGCATGT
>Ga0126342_10018488_pt1 | contig 11943 bp, 15 predicted proteins | sample Cyp1metagenome_FD_92528 | JGI IMG/M metagenome (GOLD analysis project Ga0126342, IMG submission 92528) | Coral microbial communities from Lord Howe Island, Old Settlement Bay, Australia - Cyphastrea 1 metagenome | ecosystem: Host-associated > Invertebrates > Cnidaria > Coral ... | reverse complement strand
TCTCGCTGAAATTGGCCTTGAGCCACGAGTCAAAAGGCACATAATGAATGTGCTTTCCCCTGACAGGAAACAATCGAAGGTGTATGCGGCAGCAGCAAGTTACGAAACTCACATATATATATAGAGAGATACAGAATATATGTATATATAAATAAATATATATATATATATATAGATAGATACATACATACACAGTGACATATAACATGATACTGCAGCAACTGATGCCACTTGCTGTCAGTCTCTTAAGCTTATTAATTGTCCAGAAACTGCTTAAAACTTTAAATGATTTCGTACTGCAAGGTCTTGGTGGTTACTGCTTCTATCCCAGGTCCTTGAGTCCTTGATTTTGTTTGTACCGTTTTCTCTTCCTGCCTTGGCAGTGGCAGGTAACTTGGGTGCCCTGCAGACACCAGATGCAAGGACACCTCCCAAGGTTGAACAAGGAGCCAAACTCACCAAACCAGCCAGGAAATCCAAGATCCTGGCAGATCCTGTTAGATCCTGTAAGAATGTTAGATCCTGTAAGAATTTTGAGAATAGATACATTAAATACATACACTACATGATTACATGTGGAACTATTCATGGAGACCCACAGAGCTTGAATCTTAACAAAACAAGAGAAATCACTGGCAACGGACCATACCAAAATGCATATCTCGATGCTATCATGCTTTTGAAGGAGAAGTCATAGGTGTCGCGGGGTGTGTCACAGGAGAACGCAGTCCTCCATCAAAAAAGGAGCGCCTTCCGCTCGCAGATTTGCTGAACTCACAGGACATTGGGTTCGGTTTGGACTTTTGAGTCCTAGGAGTCCTGAGTCATTAAGGGCGTCATTTTGGCATATTTTGGCTTAAGGGAATTTTGAGCTTTTCAAAGTCTGACTTTGATAGGATCCACGGGATGGCCCAAGTGTGCTGAGCCAAGAGTTCACTGACAGATCAAATTGATCAACATCCAGACATCGAGTACGGAAATCCAACGGAAATCCAACGTTTGAGGTAGCAGATTTGGCAGCTCTGGCCTTCGCTCCACCGCCTGTGCCACTTTCATGGACATCGTGACCCAAGATGTTGACACATGTTGATACATGAACACGTGCATCATCGAGTCACCATACACACGATCCCGCAGGTTTACATGTTTCGGTTGCTGACCTTTTGGATCTTGGGCAGGTACCAGCTCTCTCCCAGCACTTACGGTGCTGCTCTCAAGAGAAGAGCCATGCAATGTGTCGTCATTGGAAAGGGCGCTGAATGGCGCTGTGGTCTCACAGGCGAACTGACACCACTGAGAATGTTGGATCCTGCTGCAGACTCAGAGCCACACCGCAAACATTTGCACAATTTGGATCAATTTGGCAAAAGACCTACTTTCGCGCTCCGTCAAGATGTCACCCAGAACCTGAAGCCTGTCATGGCGAGGTTGACATGCTCGTTGACACAGATCGTCGGGAAATGTCGTGAACTTATATACTCATGATGGATTTGATGCGTCAAGATATGTCGGTATCTAGTTGACACATGTTGACACTAGATCTAGGCGTCTAAAGAGTCTAAAGACATCTAAAGACTGCTGACTCGTGGGGTCAGTGATGCGACTAAACTGGACATGATTGGCTTGAGTCGAGCCCGTCACCGGAGGGTGAAATCAACGAAGGATGGGCCTTGGAAGCGCAATGCCTTGGATGCCGCCCGAAAAGCTTTGGCCTTCGGCACCTCCCGGTCTTGGGCCTCATGAGGCAGGATGGGTCAATTATATTCAATTACCATTCAATTACCATCAATTACACAATCTATATCAGGTCCATATCAGGTCCATACCCGTCCATTGTCAAGTTCAGACGGTTCAGACGGTTCAGACGGTTCAGACGGTCCAGACGCACGGGCCAAACATGTTCTGTCGATGTTTTGCCGGTCTGTGCTCGCGTTATGATTTTTCTAGATTTTTCTTTTGGCTTCCGGGAGGAAATGGATCTGTGCGAGAGTCGGTCTCCAAGCACCAAGACATGTCGTGAAGAATTTCAGACAGCTCTCAAGTGGAGTTCTTGCTATGCTGCTATCAGGTCAGGGAACTGTGAGGAGTCTATTCTCCCAGATGGAGGGAAGCGCAGAGCTTGAGGGAGACAGTACTGAAAGGGCTGTCTTCCAGGAACTTCATGATCAAGAAGCAAGTTGGGGCAAGGGGTCAGACGCTCTGCTCGGCGAAAGTGAAGATTCATTGTCAAAAAGCCTGGCAAACCTGGACAATATGCTGCAGGTGCCGCGGAATTGTTGACGCGATTCAGATGACCTGTGAATGTTTGACTGCATACATCAAGTTGCGCTATTGTTCGATTTTCATTTTGTTTGAACCTGGAGCACTTCAGGGGTTTGCGTCGGACGTCGCACATTTGGTATCACGCAGGACTGGAGTCTTCTTATTGAAGACTTTGCATGTATTTTGTGTGCCTCCTTTAAATGTGCACATGTACACTCAGAGTGGTGTTTGATAAGGATCTGTATGCGTATGGAGCATGTGATTATGATGAATTGTATGATGAATTATATATAGACTAATATAGACTATGTATAGATTTGGATCTGTGCTTGAAGTAGCGCCTGTGTCCGGCTCGAATTTTAATCTCAGGAGGTGTTGAGCGCAGAGCTACAGAGTGAACACTTTTTGCGACCTCCACTGGTGGATTTTTTGTCGGACTTATTGTCCATTGTCCCAATGTCTCACCAGGGCATCAATACCAAGCAGCAGTGATGTTTTATGACAAATCAATGCCGCACCTTGGCACCACTAGAGATTCCAGATTATTGTCGTTTGGACGTTTGGACGTTTGGACTTAGCTTCGTGTCTGTGCTTTATTTGTTTGCTTGGAGATGAAGTAGTGGAGTTAAAGCAATCTACAGGGGCCCTTCTCAGCGTCTAGGGGTGCGCTGAATGTACCTCTGGCTTTGACGCTTGTAGTTTTTTGATCACTGATGAGCAGACTCATGTAATTGTTCCTAGATGAGGTGGTTTGTGATTGCAAAGTGCGAATATGCCCGGGCTATATATATATATTTATAGAGATACAAATAGCTAGGCAAGTGCTAGGCATTGATAGCTTCAATCAGATATGACCAGATACCTGCAACGATCCTGGTTCTCATTGGTTCTCTTTCGTACAAAGTGTACGACGATGCCAGTGCAATCACCTCTTGGACAAGTTCTCTGTGCGCAGAGCAGCCTCCCCTCACAGTGCTTCAACGTGGAATCAGAGCCAGACAAGTGCTGTTCTTCGGCACGAAGATTTTGTGAATCCGTGATGATTCGCAAGAATTCTTTGGTTTCTGACATTTCGATGCCGCCAGGGATTTCTTTGTCACAGCTTGTTGTCAAGTTCAAGCTGGTCGATGGTCAAGGCATGTCAAGGCAGAAGAGACAGCGCTTCAAAATGCCAACAGAATAAGCCAAGTCTGTACCAATTTGCGGACAGGGCCCCGCAGGGCCCGGCAGGGCCCCAGTGATCCGAGTGGTCTGTGAGATGGCCAACTGCTTGTGGGGTTTGCAGGTGGCAAAAGTGCGCTTCAGCAGCTTCAGGGCAACGCTTCGATAGTTTCCTTTTTAGTTGCTTTCAATCGCTTTCAATGTGAATTCTGTGAATTATGTGAATGCTCTCTTCCTGTCATGGCGTCCGCATTTCTTACATTAGAAGTTGGTAGCGCTGCCGACCAACGACAGCTTTTGTGGCTCCTGCACTTGAACCAAAGAAACATGGCGTGCAAAAATCCTCTAGCCAGCTGTACTGGCTGTACTGACAGCGCAAGGTTTGATCCCAGAATTCCAAGCTTCACAGCTTCATAAATAGACGCAAATTGCACTCCGATTGCAATGCTTCTGATGTTACAACAAAATCAACAAGCCTCCAGAAGCATCCGCAAGAACCAAAATGGAAAAGCACAGACTTTCCAGCATCCAGAACGCTTGAGCCTTCGATCCTTAGACTTTCTGCAAGTTACGATGTATTGGACTTGAGGGCACTTCGAGACTTGCACACTGAAGCTTCGATTGCCACGTCCAAAGGGGCATGGCAAGTTCCAAAGGCACCAAGGACAGCAGCATCACGGAAGTCAAATGGAGGTGAACAAAGTACAACCATTGTACAACCATTGTACAACCTATACACCAAGTCGTACGAGACTCTTCTGATTCTTCTGAGCAAAGTTGTAGAAACTAGAAATTCCATGGCATCTCAGGACAAGTCACACAAGAGTGACTCCAAGAAGGAAGCCTCGAAGACTAAAAAAGAGCCTAAATCTAAGAAGGACAAAGACCACAAAGACCACAAAGACCACAAAGACCACAAAGACCACAAAGACCACAAAGACCACAAAGACCACAAGAAAGAGGAAGAAAAGCCCGAACGGCCCGAACGGCGAGAAGGTGGGGATGAATCGGGATGAATGAGAAATGCACTGACCGTTTCTGCTTCATGTTGCTTCATGTTGCTTCCACACCTGTGCTGTACGGCTATCTGAAGTGCAGAGCAATTCAGCAAGTTGTCAAGGTCGAAAAGAAACGAGCAAGGTCAGGCGCCCCAAAAAATTGGTTCAGAGTGGCCTAGACGGCTCCGGCATTGAGGGCATGTATTAAGGCATGTACAAATATCGCAAACAACAAATCAGGGTTCCACATGGTCCAGGTTCAATGGGTAGTTTCAAGCGAGTCAGAATATTGCCTAAGTGCATTCTTCATTCGTTTGGAGCCTGGAACTGCCGACAAGTTTTGGCCGCTGAGGTCAATGAGATGGCACCCAAGAAACGAAAGGTAGAGGACGTCGTCCTGCTGCCCAGATTTGCCTTCGTCCAGTGGCCTCTCCTCGACCTGTGTTAACCAAGGAAGTTCCCGACAAGAAACGGAAGAAGAAGGACAAGATGGACAAAACTGAAAAGGGAAGAGACGGCAAAGACAAAGAGAGAAGCAAAGTGAAGGACAGCATGACGATGTGCCGCAGTGGAATGATACAATGTGCAAGATCATCATAGAATAGCTACATGTATAGTTGGTTATAGAATATATTATTGTAAATAATTGAAATTATATTTGCAGACATATTCAATGCAAGCACTCTGATACAGCAACTGAGTACGTCTGAGTGCTTCTTTTGGAAGGATGTTGAAGACTCTGTTGAAGCTGATCGCAGACGTTTGCAAGGGGGAGCTGCAGATATGGTAAATGGGGGAGTGCAAAAAGAAAAACAAAAGGAAAAAGAGGCGAAAAAGGACAAGAATGGGAAGCATGCAAAGCATGATGCGAAGCGCGATGCTAAGCATGATGCGAAGCATGAGCGGAGTGGGAAACTTGGAGAATCCAAAGACAAACCCAAGCGAGACAGACATGGACCATGCGCAGCTGAAGCCCTAGATGAGGAGGTGCAAGGAGGTAGCACTGGCAGCCGTGCCATGCCTTCCAAAAGCAGATCTCCAGCGAGAATTCAGCTGAAATCGTCCCCGGAAGCTGAAAAGGTTTCAGAAAAGGCACCAAAGGCACCAGAACCTGTGAAACCTGTGAACCCCCAGCAGAGTTCTGACCATAGTGACAGTGAGTCCTCTGGTGAAAGACGTCGAAAACGACGAGAACATGCTGGGCTAAAGGCAGCCTCTGGCTTTGGCCTTGCACCGTCTGAGCCCCAGCTGTCACTACTGGAGGAACTGTTTGCTTCTTTATCTTCTTGCATGATCATCATAATCTTTGCATGTCTCTGCATTCCTCAAACTGTCAAATTCATTCCAGTGCTTGGCCTCAAAAGAGATTGAAGCTCATCTTCTCACATTCATGGAAGTTCATGGAAGTGGAAATTCCTGGTGTTTTGAACTGTTTTGAACTGTTTTGATAGTTTATAGTTGCACCGAGTCTACCCGGTAGACTGCATGGATCATACGGTATGCTGTGTACATCTGTGTTACCCTGTCCAAACAAATGAAGTGATACGAAGTCGCCGTGCAAGGCCGCCTCCCGCTCCGGCCGGGGATGCCTTTGCTTCTTGGATTCTTGATATTCTTGGAGCGTGTTTGTGCAACTTGACTTGCGCAACTTGTGCAACTTGTGCAACTTGTGCAACTTGTGCCATTTGCGCAACTGCAATATTTCAAACATGTCAAACATGCCAAACATGTCAAGCCTATGCCAGATGCGTGCTGTCTTTTTCTCGCCAGTGTCGGCAAGTTTCACCTCATGCCGTCAGAACCAAGGCTTCCGGTGCAGTGATGTGCGCCTGTGAAAATTGGCAACCTCAACAAATCTAATGGTGGAAACACGGGGTGATTGTCCGGACAGTGACTGGAAACTGTGAGGTGCCCACGGTTGCAGGTACGGGCCCGCAGGTCCCTTGGTACCCCTGCCGGAGAAGGTGCCGTTGGCCTGTGCTGCAGCTTCTTTTGGTGTTCCAATATATTCCCCATCCGATCCTCATCTGCATCGTGACTGTCATGACTGTCATGACTGTCACACTGTGAGGTGAAGGGTCTCCTTGAACATCAGGCCTGGCGGGAGGCCTCGGGGGCCTCGGGGCTTGCCTGCACTCCTAGCCTTGCCGAGGATTCGTTGGCGCAGGAGGTGATGCGGATGAAGATGGCGGTGGAGGCACTGTCCAATGTCCAATGGATTCCAATGACACCGTCATGGCCACGGCTGTGACATGGACCGAGGCGGCTACAGGAGTGCCTGGAGCCAGCATGAAGCTTGATACCAAAGAAGATCCTGCTGAGACGGTGTTGTCCTCAGACAGTTTAAGACATTGAGGACTAAGCGTAGGACATAAGTTTGATCTGGACTAAGCGTAGGAAAGCCGAAGAACAATGACAAGCATCGAGTGAGCAATGATTAGGCTTTGTCTGGGACACCTTTAGAAACTGAGCCCAAAGATTTTTTTTTCGCTGTGGGACACCGCAGACCTTGAAGATGCCGACTCGACTTACCGATTGCTTGATGGAGCCTGAAAACCTGGCAAAATTGCTCGCAAAGACCGGGCTCCTGTCAGCAACACTGAACCAGGACGGCTTTTTTTCCAGTTTTCATTATCACCGTTGCATTCATTGAATTTGAATGAATTTGAATCTATTTAACAAATTTTAACAATATATACGACTCAGTTCAAACTCCAAACATTTCTTCGCTTTCTGGCGTGGTTTGCATTCTCCTGGCCATGGGATGTTTGTGGCACGTCTCGACAGTACTGAATGAACTTGGCTTCCAGTAATATTTCTTTGGACAGGAGAAACATCTGATATTGCGGGCAGCTTCTCGCAAACAACTGCAGAAAACACTTGGTCAACTGCGCCGGATCGCGCAGGATCCCCAGTCCCCTTTTGCTCTGATCTGCCAATGTGAAATTGAGAAGACTGCTGACTGATTCAAGTGCTGCAGAACTTCAGAGATGAATCGCTAATCGGTTTGAACTGCTGCTAGGTGGGCGTGCCAGTGGGGCTGCAGCTCTTCAAAGGCACGACCGAGCTGCAGATGTTCGCAGAGAAACAACCTGGCATCGAAAATGCGACAGGTTGGTGCTTTATTGGACGGTAAACCAGTAGCAGCCTTATGGAAGGTTATGCTCAGACAGAGCGATTGTTGGAACATGGTGGAGATGGATTCATGAACGGCTTGAAGAGACTGTAAGGGACTGGGAGGATTGGAATGCCAACACTGGCTGTTTCTGCTACACAGACATCTTTCTGTGCCTTGTGGTGCCTTGTGCCTATTGGCTTTTAGATCTTTTAGTTGGCTTTGAGAGCATTTCTTTAAACTTCTTTAAAGCTCTTTGGTCTTGAGGCAAAGGCTGTGAACTCCATGGTCTTGCGCCTTGCTGCCACGTCCAGCCGTCTGTCGTCCCATGATGTCATGAACTCAGAGGCGCACTTCTAAGCTGTTGCATGGTGAAAGAGAGCAGTTGCCAGGTTGGGCTGAAGATATTTCAAGTATATATTATATATGTTCAAATGCATTCACAAGACATGGAACGTCGCTGTCCATTCTATGGAACGAGATGAACGAGCACTTAAAGCTAGACCCAATGAGGCCTGGAGGCTCAGGCTTCATGTCCGTTGATGGTGTGCCTAGGCAAAGCTCAATGCCAAAATGCGGAAGATTCGTCTAGGGACGCAGGTGGCTCCGGGTTGACATTTGCGTTGCTTTGCAGTCTAAAACTGCTTGGTGTACTGCGTGTGCCCGAGCTTGAAACTCATCCTGAGGCTGGTACTGGAATGTTGGTGTTGGAAGGCATCCCTGGGCTTTCTCGGAAGCATTGTTTCATTCTTAGCCTGATCATTTACTTAGTGCAGAGTGCATGTCATTATTTGCTGGCCCAATTCTGAGGCACCATCACCTTTGAACCAGAGAAAGGCGCCTGCTATGTGCAGGAGCCATGGCAGTCGGCAGCTTTCAACGACACTTCCTTCAGCTGGTCGTTCTGGTCGTTGTGTTGGCTGAGTTGCGGAGGATGTTTCTACCAACGGCACCTACCTGAACGGCAAGCGCCTACCAAGACCACCCTTCAAGAACCCTGCGGACTGTGTTGTGTGCTGTGGAAGGGCCGCGCAGTTGCCTCTACAGAGTGACAGAGTCTGAGAAAGCTACACAGACAGGACGCCAGAGTGCGACTTTTCCATGGGGATGAGTTGCTCTTTAAGTCGCTGCCCAAGTTGCAGAGACAAGATGTCTAGAGTTTAGACATGGATGTACTATACCTGAAGCAAAGTCTGCAACTTTTTGAAGGGTTGTCAAGTCTGAAACGGATGGCGAGTGGAACCATGATGATGCATGCCTCGCTTCACTTTTGGATGTTTGCAGCTCTCAAGGCTACGAACTGATGATGCAGAGGAGTTAGGTTATGTGAGCACCTTAGCTTCGGGTGATGATTCTTGCGGTGACAGGTTGTGCGTTGTTCGATTTGGAAGGATTCCAACGATGTTCAAAGGCAGTTTCTCAGAAGTGCCTCTTCAGGTGATCAATTTGGTGGAGCTTAGTTGAAGACACAGCGGAACCTGTGAAAAGTGCTGAGACATGCTGAGACACTCCACACAGATCGAGTGATGATTGAGACATTGTGCGCAGCAACAGCATATGATGGCATATGACAGCATACATCTTGAGATTCTTGAGTCTCGTGCTCTGTAATCCTTCGCTGATTTAGGGTTCCATTGGGTTCCATTATAGAAAGACCGCAAGGACCACAGGCCTTGAATCCCCGTGGATCAGCCATGGCATTTTTGAGCAAAGAAGACCTGCTTCAAGTCCGAAAGCCACTGTAGCAGTGCTCTTTGTTGCACTCAAAGCACACGAACCAGTGAAAGATAGTGATAATGGACACATGTGTGCAAGTTCTCTATTCAATTATATATATATATAGTATTCCATATTATTCCTCAAGTTGCTGAACACGCCAACCATCTTTCTAATTTGCCAATGACTACATTGCCTCCCGTGCGACCTCCAGCGAAAGCTGGGCGGAAGGGCAAGCATTCTCAGCGGACGTTGCATGGAGCTCAGAGGCATGGGTGCAGTGGGACCGGATAGGCCTGAATCTTCACAGACAGATCTTCCATATTCCACAAATTCCACAAAATCCACAAAACTTTCACATTTTGAGGATTTTGGAGGATTTTTGAAGATTGTATAGTTTTTTTGTATGATTTCCTTGCTTTTGCTTCATGGAATGTGGAATGTTTTTCATGTTGAGGATTGTGGTATGATCTTCCATCTTTTTTTTAAACAAATCTTTTTAAATTTCTTTCATGTCTTTCATATTTTTTTCATATCTGGAGCCGACAGAGAGCTGAGGCTGGATGCGACAGATCTCCCGGCGCCTGGTTTTGTCCAGGCCTTCTGCGCCAGTCAGCAGCTTTCTCAGGCCATCGCAGCAGAGCGCCATTGCAACGCCAACGGCCAGGCCAGCACGGACTGCTGTGGTGATGTGGTCTGATGTGGAACGGTGGAACGTGTTGGTGTCGGTGTGATGGTGGTAATCTATGGTATTCTGGGGCAGAAGAATCTGGATTGTTAGTGTTTTTCTGCTGTTCTCAAGCACCTTTCCAACCTTGAGGCGGCCTACCTGAAGAAGAAGTACGCACCCGGCTTGCTTGATTTTTCTATGAAGAAGCCTTTTTTAGGATCGAAAAGGTGCCATTGTGCCACTTTCTAATTTGCCAGGCAGCAGCAGCTTGCATATGTTGAAGAAGCACATAAGCGAGAACAGCCTCCTCTGGAAGCGATCGCAGCCCCAGAGATCCTTCGGGGAGAATTGTGTGGACCTCAAGTGGACCTCAAGTCACATATTTTGTTTGCATATTTCATATTTTGCCTGAAGAGTTGCCGCCGAGTTGTCGCAGAGTCCTGTGTGTATACACTGTGTTGGTACTCAATGCACATCAGCTAGGGGAAAACAGAGAGCCGGCTGTGTTGGTACCAAGGAGACGCGATGCTGTGTTTCATCATGGAGCAGCAGGGGTTCCAGCTCCATTGACTGGAGCTGCAGCTTTGGATATTTGTGACCTTAGAGGTGGCGGTGTTCCGATGGTCAAAGTTGGCAACGAGGCTTTTGTATGCAGAGAAAAACGCCTTGAGAATCAAAAAAACTTTTTGGCTTCCAGAAAAGTTCGTCACGATGCTGCTCTGGAAGAGTTTCAACGTGCTGTAGATGTTCTTTCAGAAGAATGTCAACAAGAAGTTGAAGGAGCTACAACCAGAGTGAAGAAAGACCTGGAAGAAAAAGTGGTCGAAAGCAATGCAATTTTAGAGCCTTTAGAACCACCTCCGCTTCCAGAAAGACCGGAAGGGGAAGAACCTTTGGTGCTGGATGAGACCACCCTTTTGGACGAGTTGCATGACTTGCCCTTGGATGGAACAATTGATCCTGCCAAAGCCAAAGCCGTGGCGGCAGAGAACGCCGCATTGAAAGCTTTGAGAGCGTTGGGAGAGCGTACGGAAGGAGAAGTTCGGGGCATTCTCAAAGCCGTGGAGGCCTGAACATGCCTCAACATACAAAAAGTCACTGCAGTGCTTGTTCACATCAAAAAATGCAATAGTCAGTAGTCATTATCAATCATTATTGTTGTTGTCATTATTACATATTACCACATATTACTATTGTCATCCATTCTTGCATGTTTGACCTTGGGGGTGGCTAGTGCAATAACCGAAGAACTGCAATGATCACGGTTCGAACCGCGAGGCTTCGACTTTGACGCGAAAGAAGCGGATCGAATCCTTCGCTGGTGCAGAAGGTGAGCTTGCGCGAATCGACCAGCTCCGCAAGTCCAAGATGGAGGCATCGTCAGTGTCACCGTCTCAAGTCACACTGAATCACACTGAAACCCAAAAAGAAAAAAACACTTGATGAAAATCAAAAAATGAACTGGAACATCCATGAATGCTCAAGAAAAAATGCACATAGACACCGCCCATAGACAGTGCAAGCTGATGCAAGCCGGTTGAACAGCTTGTTGAACAGTGATGCACTTTGTTGCTTTTCTTAGTGCAGGAGCTCTTGAAGAGTTTGGTGGAGGTGCCTCCCCATATTTTCCCCTTTCTTTACTTTCCTTTGTAAATCTTATTTTGTTTGAGTTGCCTCGAGTTCCGGCACTCGCGGGAGACAAGGAGGTCTTGGTGTTGCCGCTGCTGTGTTCGTTTCAGGCGCTCACAGCTGCTGCTCATGTCGTCCATGGCGAAGCTGAGCGGCTGGTGGAAGAAAAGGTGCAGCGCCTAGACAGACCGTATGAAGTTTTTGTAGCTTACACATGCAGACTGCAGATGGGCAGATGCTATGTTTGTTTGCACACATACATATATAATTGAAGAATCCGCAGAGTTGCATCAGAATCCATGAGAGCTTTGCACGGCATGTCATTCATGTAAAGGACGTATGCAATGCGTCAGACAGGCCTAAGCCATAGTGGTTCGAGTTTGCAGCAAAAG
>Ga0126342_10018487_pt1 | contig 11943 bp, 9 predicted proteins | sample Cyp1metagenome_FD_92528 | JGI IMG/M metagenome (GOLD analysis project Ga0126342, IMG submission 92528) | Coral microbial communities from Lord Howe Island, Old Settlement Bay, Australia - Cyphastrea 1 metagenome | ecosystem: Host-associated > Invertebrates > Cnidaria > Coral ... | reverse complement strand
GTGATTTTCCATAGTTATGTTAGTTTACCAGAGGGTACCCATTCAAAATGGTGATGTCCAATAGTTATTGGTAATTTACTACAGTAGTACTCGCACGAGGCGGGGTGGAAGTTGCCTTCGGGTTAGACTACAAGACCTTTTTCATCTATAGAACTTGCATGCGCCGTGCGCCAGCCAGGCCCGTGCATGCTTTGTGCGACAGCAATGCACTGTTCCAAAGGTCGCACTTCATGAAACGCCACACTTCACACTGCACTCTTCACGCTTCACACTTACACTTCACACTCCACACTTCATCCCATCCCATCTCATCTCATCTCATCTCATCTCATCTCATCTGAGCTCTTCTCACCTCATCTCACCCCTCTCATCTCATCTCTTCTCATGTGTCATCTAAGTTCTTCTCAACTATATATGTTCATTTCATCTGAGCACTGCTCAACCTGTCTCATCTCACCGAAGCTCTTCTCAACTCATCTCAGCTCTTGTGCACGTCGGAAAGCTTTTACTGTCAGAGAGAAGTCTCTTGCACACAAAAGCCATTGCGCGCAGAAAACTTTTGCACAGAGAAACTTTTGCACACAGAAGCTTTTGCACACAGATGCGTTTACGCAGAGAAGTTTGTACACAGAGAACAGCTTTTACACACAGAGAAGCTTTGACACACAGCAGGCTTTTACACAGAGAAGCTTTTACGCACAGAGAAGCTTTTGCACACAGAGAAGCTTTTACAAACAGCAAACTTTTACACAGAAAAGTTTTTCCACAGAGAAGCTGCTTTACGCAGAGCAGCTTTTACACAGAGAAGCCTTTAGAGACGGGTGCGTTTACACACGGAAGGTTTTGCACAGAGAAGCTTTTACACACAGAAGCTCTTACGCACAGAACCTTTACCTACGAGTTTGCGCAAAACATTTCCCAGTACTACTTTGTACTACAAAGCTTGCACAAAGTACTGCCCAGTAATACTTTGTACTACAAAGCTTGCACAAAAAGCACTTCCCAGTACTACTTTGTACTACAAAGATTGCACAAAGTACGTCCCAGTACTAACTACTTTGTACTACAAAGCTTGCACACAGTGCTTCCCAGTACTACTTGGTACTACAAAGCTTGCGCAAAGCAGCACTTCCCAGTGCTAGTGTGTACTACAAGGTATGCACAAAGTATGTCCCAGCACTATACTTTGAACTACAAAGCTTGCACAGAGTGCTTCCCAGTACTACTTGGTACTACAAAGCTTGCACAAAGCACGTCCCAGTCCTACTTTGTACTACAAGGCTTGCACAAAGCACTTCCCAGTACTACTTTGTACTACAAAACGTGCATGTCTCTACGCACATGGCAACAAAACGTGACAACAATCATGCAGCCATTACACTGGGATCTGCAGCCAGAGAGCCAACCAGCGCATAGAACTACGCAGGAGAACCGATTCGACCTCGAAACGACCCCAGCCGCAGCGGCCGCACACAGGAGGTACCTTTCCTCGGGCTGCAGCCACTTACACGGAAAAACACAAGGTTTCCTGCTCCGGCTTCCTCCCCAAAACAAGCCCCATGCAACAGTTATGCAGCTATTACCTTGCGTTTTACAGCATGACGTGGCACCATCTCTCTACGCACATGACGACAAAACGTGACAATAATCATGCAGCCATTACACTGCGATCTGCGTCCAGAGACTCAACAAGCGCATAGAACTACGCGCACGAGAACAACCACACGTTGCAGAACACCAAGGGAGAACCGATTCGACTTCGAAACGACCCCAGCCGCAACCGCCCCACAGAGGAGGTACCTTTCATCGCCGGCTGCAGCCACTTTACACGGAAAAAACGCAAGGTTTCGTGCTTCCCCTTCCTCCCCAAAACAAACCCCATGCAACAGCCATGCAGCTATTACAATGCATTTTGCAGCATGACGCGGCTAACCCGCATCTCTCTACGCACATGACGGCAAAACGTGACAACAATCGTGCAGCCATTGCGCCGATTGTTTTATGATGTATTGTGATGATGCTATGTGATGTATTGTTATGTGATGTTAAGTCTCACACCACCCTTCTCACACCACCCTTCATGATGCATTTTTATGTGATGTAATTATACAGTCACTTCATGATGTATTGTCACTTGAATAAAAATCATCAGTAACTCGGAAAATTGCTTCCCAACTTCGTTTGACCAGAGGGTAACAGATACTTTCCCCGTGAATCACCATGAACTATCATCATTGAACACTATTAACCACTATTAACCACTATTATCCATTCATCCATTGGGGAACATTAATATGCCATCCCAACATCGTCAGGTCCAGCTGCAAGTCGCTGATCAGCACGCGCAGCGAAGTGGAGATGCTCTTCTTCATGGCACATCCCTCGGAGGAGCAGGAGGAGCGGATGGCGCCAGTTGGATATGGATCAAAAATCTATCCCAAAATGGGATAGTTACCACCAAGTACATGCGGACTTTGGCCGTTTTTGGTAAATCAAAGAAATCATCCGCTGGTTGATAGTTGTTGAGCCATACCGGGATGAATGTTGAGCACAAATTTGGTTTCAAACCATGAAAAAAGATGGCCTGAAAGAAGCAGGGCTGACGCAGTTGAGGTTAGTTGCATGGAACAGATGTTCCTTTGCCCCCCACTATTTGGTCGCCTGTGTATGCAGGATCTCCATCGACATCCGCAAACTATCTACGGCTGTAAAATCCATGGGTTGATCTTCCGCCAGGCCATGGCTTGGCAAGAAGAATCCACCTACGAAGATTTGATCGAGGCGCAGGGGCCGAGATACAGGGAGTCATGATAACAAAATATAACAAACAATGAAAATGATAGGACTTAGGACTATTGAAAGGTAATTTTTGACTCTGCCGCAAGATGTTGCATCCGTTACAGATACGTAACGACGAGTATATGTATTTGCAGATGTTTATTGTTCGTAGAAATGTGCAGTGTTCACGTTAAACTTGTTTGAAAGATGAATCAAAGATTATGCACATGTCGGGATGGGAGTTTTGGGCAGCAGTGGCATATTAATTGCTAAACTAGTTTGGCCCAGATGCCGTAGACAAATCGTTTGAGTCTATGTTTTCATTCCACTTTTTCTGGGACACTCAATGTCGCCTCCCTACCTACCACACCAACCAAAAGCTCTTGGTGAGCCTTTGGGGCTAGTGAGAAAGTCGAAAATGATGCGCAATGATGCACATAATTTGAAGTGCGATTCACTTCACTCAGTTTATCCAAGTACCTACCTTTGCACCCCTTGGCTGCCTTGCTGCCATAATCAGATATAGTCAGCACACATGAGCGTCCCCTCAGCTGTGTCCATGTCCGAGTCGCCTGGTTCCATCTGGTTCCATCCCGGAACCCAGGTGGGAGGTCCCGACACCGATCCACCGGTCTTGAGGGATGTGACCTATGTCTTGGAAAGGCGTCGCATGGGCGCTGTTTTTTTTTGCTACCTCAAAGATGTACGTACACTACTTGAAACTTGACACATTTTTTAGCTTCACTGTTTCCTCTTCATCCTTGTTAGCTGTTTTTGGACGGTATGAAATTTGGTTGTTGTTTTCATATGCATGGAATGAATAGCTGAATTCAGATGGATGTTCATCCCCCAGAGGTGCTTATATCATGTTATATCAACCATTTGTGTTGCTTCAGTAAATTAAAGAGTCTCAACTCTCAAGTCCCAATTTTTCCCACCAATTTTTTTTGCTTGAATCATCATCCTAAGTCCCAATTGTTCACCAATGTTTGTTGCTTAAATATTTAAACACTGATAAACAGTGCTTCAATCTCCATTAAACAGTGTTTGTTGACACCATATTGAATTCCACGGTTCAATCTCCAGTAATACATCTCCCGGCACCGGAGAGTGGCAGGCCCTGTGCTCGGACGTATCGATTGCTCCATGGCAGTGCCTGGCTGGCGAAACACAGGTGCGCTGCATGGGAAAGTGATATAAATATGTGTGTTTCACGTTTGTTTTAAATGTTGTTTAATGATCTTTAATTGTTTCTTACAATTGGTTTTCAATGCTGCAATTAGTGATTGTATTACTGTCACTGTTTTTTAGTTGTTGTGAATTGTTTCAATCACAATTGTAATGAGTTTAATGTTTTATTGATTGTGAACATGTTTTCTTTCATGGTTTGTGTGGGTTTATCTGAAAATTGGTTAGCCCAAAATCGCATGGTTTATCATTCTTGTCTGCACGAAAATGGCGATAAAATGGAAATACGCTGGGTACACACCATGTCTGGACACACCAACTCTTGATATGCGATGATGCGTGATGAACTTTGATACGAGATGCTGGTTGTGTGCTGCGTTTGTTTCTTGTTTTTTTTGCTGGCCACAATGAGCATGAACATGAGGAATGTGTGTTTCCTAAAATGGGGGCACCCCATTTATAATGGAAAATCCTATTCAAAATAATGATTTGGGGGTAACCCCATTTTAGGAAACCTCCAAATGTTGACGAAACCAACCATTGACTGCTTGCCGTATATGCGGGATCAGTGGTATTTGAGCAAGGCCTCATCAGGACTATGTCATGTACCTGGATGATGATAGTCTCTTGGCTCTCTTGTGGAAACGAAAAGGACATATGCAAGAACATCGGGAAGAACCACCAACCCCAACATGTGATCATCATGGGAATCCACATCAATTTGTTGAACATCCCTGTCAAGAAACATAATCTTGGTGATTCAAGAGGATTGAGGATGATATACCAGGATTCACCTCCAGAACATATCAGAAAATAGTTCAACAATGACCTGCTTATACAATGTTGCCAAAAACCTTCGGATTGCCAAATTTATCAACACTCTCAACATATTACAAACAAAGGACACATGACTAAACATTGCCAACAGACTTCGGGATATACCATGATTTTTTCAAATCATCGACAATGCCCTGGTCCTATCTTGTCCTCGTCCTCTTTGCCTGAGGTTTTTTGAACCTTCCGAAGCTGGTGGATCATCTTCAGCTGCAGCAGACCGAGTCGTTAGCCATGGGAGACTTCTCAGAAGTGGATGGCTTGAAATCCCTATCTTGATTAGATACATTTGGAAACAGTGGATGGAAAAGATCATTGATAGATGGTGATAGATGGATATGAAGGGAGTTTCCAGCTAGGTTGGAGTACCTGAGGGTACTTGACAAAAATGAGGGGTTGGAAAGATGAACTGTCCTCTCGAAAATGGCAATTCTTGGGGCAGGTGGCTCCGGTCAAGGAGATTTCGCAAATTGCTTTAGCTATTCTTCAGCAGCATACAAGCAGATAGAGGCAATGTATGGCAATGTATTGTAGTTGAGCGTTTTCCGTGCATTTCAGGTGTCCAAGTCATCCCACTGCACACGATTTGAGCCATCCGTTGAGTGTTGTGCCTAGGATATGTCATGGAGACAGAGCTGGATTGGTCAAAGACCCACGTCCCTTCACTGCACATGGCGAGGGAGTCACGTGTTTTTTGACCGTAGCCCAGCCGAATCCCAAAGAATGATGCAGACAAGGGGGTCGCATTTCACCCTACAGTACCTCACTCATCCAAATTTGACCCTAATGACTAATGCTCTGCTTGGGTAGGGTCGCTGTCGTTTTGCATATATAGGCGGAACCATAGCTTTCTGGACATGATTTGGAGAATTTCGAAGAAGAGAAGATATCTGGTAAGGTCTAGTTGCTTCATCAAACTTTCCAAAGTGAGCCTTTTTGGACACTTATGAACGGTTATTTTCACTCCTGGTCGGGAAATCAAATAGATTCTGCTGGCACGTGTTGGCTGAACCAATTTTATCAAACGTAGGCGAAACCTGTGAAAACGATTTGAACGCCTTTGAACGCTTTTTGACAAACATCTTTTGAACGTCATTTGAACGCCAGGTGACCCTTGGGCCTGGCAAATTGCCAAACTCAATAAGAACAACACCCGGCAAAGAGGTCAAGAAGTGTCTTTTTCCAGATGGTGAAAAAGTCTACACTTCCCCAGCACCAGTTCGAGGAACATTAGGAATATTGATTATTGACCGAAGAAGTTTGAGACCCGCCGATTTTTCCCTGAACTCTGAATATTGCTGGGGATCTTTTCAAGCATGCTCGCTTGCATTGCAGGCAGGTTCAAAGCTTGCAAGATTGCTGGTCAGTCCCCAGTCAGAGGGAGCAGCATGCACACCACCCCACCCGTGTTTAGAGTCACAAACGACATTTCCCCTGGTAGGACAATGTGTGGTTCCTGTCGCACTGTAGGGCACACATGATAGACATTGATCCAGATCAAGGGGCGCCATGTTAGTCATCAACACGAGGTTTGTGAGCTCTGCAAACCATGTGAACTTTGTCGAAAGGAGGAGCCAGGGCAGATTACCAATGCGTAGTGAATTTACAACGCACAAACGCACGAAAACCAGACCGTGTACATTTACCAACGTTCATTTTTCCAGCTAAATATAATTGTTCTTCAAAGTGTGCACTTTCAGAGCACGTGTTCCTTTATTTTTTTTAAATAATGAATTTGCCCTGATTGCTACAAGTTCATACAATTGGATGGTACATGTAAGCCGGTGCTCTCCCTGTCCGTTGCCCTGGCCTGCCACTTTGCTGTCAGTGTCAAGTAGCAAGATTTGGCAGTGCACAAGAAGAACCATTTGCAACACATTGCCTTGTTTGGCAAGATAGAAGGCAACGACGATGCTGCATTTCCAAACCTCATAAATATACCAGTATATAAAAGGTATCATTTACTAGTAAAGCCATGGAAAGCCTATATCAACTATACACATTTCCCAGCGGTTTTGTGTAAAACATGTATTTCAGAGTAGTCCATTTATTTGACGGTTTGCATGTGCATCCCATTCAAAAATGGTAAGTTTCTTAGTTGCATACTACGTAGATATTATATATATATATATGGATATGGACATGTGTAGATACCTAAACGGATGGGTGCCCTTCCCTGGCAGAACAAGGGCCCACCAAAGCCGATTGAACCTAAAAGTATAACATGATTTGCTGCCATACCTTAATAATTAGGGGTAGAAGGTAGAAGGGTACAGTAGTTGGTTCACCCCAGCTGTAAATGGTAATTATCCTGGTTTTTCTCATTCCTTCACCTTGCCACCAAAACACACGGTTTGCTGACAGGAGACGCTCAAGAGCTTCTGCAACCAATTTCCTGGGTTGTCCATGGGTGGTTCCTCGTTCATTCGAAGCGGCGATTGTGACTGTGATAGGAGGGAATGGCAATGTCTTGCCATGTCAGAAGACTGGATGGATATTGAAGGATCTGGATGGTTATACTGTAGTGGGGCCATAAGCTGCGGCAATGCCATCGGACAGAACCAAAACCTGCGGAACATCGTTGTGAATGGGATCTGAACGGTAGCAATTCATAGCAATTCAGCATGTTTCCCCAATGGGAATCTTCGGAAAAAAATATGTAGAAAACCTGGTTGAGATATTCGGAACTCCATTTTCACTCCTCTGAGGTTGCATGATGGCCATTGAGAACTGTGACATCTTCGATGGAATGGATGCTTGTTGATCATTGCCACCCTGCAGTACACTGACTTTGTCTGGCAAACTTGCCAGCTTACATGTATATACTTATAATAATGGACAATAGAATAGGTCAGCTTCTATGTGAATATGGACTTTTCGCAGCCGACTATGTTTGTTTCCGGAACAACTTTCTGATTAACAGCCAGATGATTGGATCTTGTCAGGTTTTCCCTTAGAAACAGTGAAGTCAATGAGGCCCTGCTAGAGGCTGAGGACTAGCCATGGAATTGACGGACCTCCAATTGAGGTAAAGGTCCTGAGAGGCTTACGCTAGAGATCGCCAGCTCAAATCCGGCAAGAGACATTCGAATTCCAACTTGATTTCTGCAAGGATTTTTTCAGGACATCCAAAAAAGTGGCGTTTTTTGGGTTATGTCTGATTACAGTACGTTATCCGTTGTTGCTTGAAAAAGATAGGGTTGTTCCACACCTGGAATCATGACCCCAACCACCAGCTATTGTGGGATGGCTGGCTCAAAGCACCAGTTTTCCTTGGTGGCCCCACGGCCCCAGAACCACACGAGCCCAGAGCTCCCGTCTTGCGTGGCGCAGAAGCTCCAGGACTTCCGGCGAAAAACTGCTCATGCCCAGTTCATGCTACAGGTATATAATAGTATGTATATATATAATATACATATATATATATATATGTATGATGATGATCTGAATGTATACCATGTAATGTCTCTAATATAGGACACATTCTGACACATTGTAAAGATCAATAGGACATATTTAGACTGTAGATCAATATCTATAATCATCTCATCTTCTCATTTTTTCGTCTTCCACATTCGGCGTGTGCATTTTTGGTCCATGGTTTTTCGCCGCACCGCCAGGAGATCCGCAGGGTGGCCAGTTACTTTGGCGCCAAGGCGGCTCCGCGCTGGTTCCTGGGGATGGGATGGGTCTTCGGCAAGAGGAGACCTGGCAGCTGGAGGATTTTGGCGCATTGGGGAATGATTAAAAAGGCGGTTTAATATGGTTTAATGGGATTTGATGGTGATTTAATGAGAGTTAACTGACCAAATTAGTGATTTATCGAGATTTCATGGTGTTTAAACGGTGGTTTAAAGGTGATGTTGATGTAATTGGATTGAATGGGATCCTACGTAATGGTGGACTGGGAGACATCGGAGATTTTTTATCTTTGAAAACCTGATATGATTTTTGAGTTGGAAGTGATTGGAAGAGCTACAATTAATCACTGCATAGAAACTGCGGGTATATTTATATCTTGGGTTTGGGGTTCAACTTTTCCATGCTGCAGATGGCTCTGGGCGTTAGTTCGGCCTTTGGGTCCCCCAAAAGCTTTGAAGTATTATACACCTGATTTTTGAGCAAGGAAGCCTTCTCTTTACTTCCAAGTGGCTCAATGAAGGTTCCATGTGATAGCCAGGTCTATCCGTATGTTTCCCCTTGATTGGGAAAGGGTTGCTCCTCATGCCTCTTCACCTTGTAGTCCTACTAAAGCATGAGTTACGGTTTTGGTTGCTTGAAAACGATGAAATGTGGAGCAGATGGAATTCCATGGACTTGGAAGTCCAAACTGGCTCCGCAAGGACCAGAAACGCTACCCAAGTCAAAGGCTGATCCTTGATCGTCAGCAGATTGCTTTTCAGGATTGTCCGCTTCTTGGGCAACAACGCCCATCGATTGAAGAGTAGAGGTGTGGGCGCGTGGCAGTACCGGATGCGCAGGATAATTTCTCTCGTGATAATGCTGGTCAGAATGGCATCACTTCCCAGCGGTCTTACAGAAATTACCAAACTTGGTTGATTGGATGGAGCTTCGAAGTTTTTGACGGCCTCGAAAAAGAACGACCCAAATCCATTCCCAAAGCTTAAGTTGTTTTTTTTTTCCGGAAATCAAATAATTATGTGATGAATTAAGAGTTCATCAATCTGAAGTTAGTATGACATCAGATCTGATGTGTTTCAATCCCAAGTCACCAGTTACCAGTAGTATGACATCAATCACCCGGAGGCTCCACAATCCTGTCCCCAGGTGCTGCTGATGTCTCCCTGGGCTTTTGGCTGGCAGCTTTGGAGGGTGTGCGATTTGTGAGCACCTGGGCAGCAGGCAGAATGTGGGGTTGGTTTTTCAAAATACGATTTTATGGGACTATGTATAGTTGATATATCTCAAATGTGGGATGATGATTTGATAAAACAAGATCTGACAATTTTGGGGATTGATACTCTATCAGTTGAGATGATCGCAAAAGTAGGGGATGGAAGGCGTTTATTACATTTTATTACTGTTTATTGGCTTCGAGCTGTATAAATGTATGATTTTTAGCCTGATTGCAAAACTCCTGATTGCATCATGTGCTATTTAGCACTGCTCATCATGAGGATGACCAAATTGACACCATTTTGATCCAGGGCTTGATAGACAACAAACATGCCCCGTGGCCGCCACGGCCCTATATTGATTCGCAGGTAATGTCCGGGCTACTCAACTTCGCATAAATTCACAAGTTTCAGTGTTTTGGCTTCGAAGCCCGGATCTATTCCCTTTCTTTTGTGACATGCATAATAGAATTCTATGAGTAGATCTTTGTCCAGTATGCCTGATTTTCATGATTTTCATGGCAATTTCCTCGCATCAGTTGATCGATTTAGAGTGATTTTGCGGTGGAAGCTTAAAACATATGTGTGGAACTGAGGCATGAACGATGGCTTTTTTCATGATCATCCAGATACTGTGAATCTCGCCTCACTTGCGGGGTTTCCCCTGCCAACAAGGGACCATGAGGAATACGGTATGCTTGGCTTTTGCCAACAAAGGTAGAGACACACAAAGATCTCAGAGATGCACCCAAGACATCCCAAGACCTGAATTGCCACTGCTATTCACTGGTCGAGTTGTTTCAATGGAGATATGGAGATATCCCTGAAGCTCATCCCATGGGAGATCTGAGCTCCATGGGGGTCCAGCCCTCGGCCACAAAGGAGCACCTTTGCCAAGCAATGTACGGATCGCAGCATTTTGCTGCACAGGATGACCTGGGATGCCACTGGGGTTGGCAGCTCTGAATTGTTTGGCACCCAAAAAATTCTCTGAATTGGAAAAGAAGAATGCCACATGGCTAGTCACAGCCCATGATTTTCCACATTTTTCCACATTTTTCCCGATTCTATCCCCAAAATGACATGATATATGCTTGCTTAAATCCGCAGAACAAAGTGTTGATATTTAACTTATACAAAATCTTATGGCCACCCAAATCAATCCATTCATGTTGGAAACTGCTCGCGGCCAGGATGAACAGCAGCCGCTGGGCCCGTGGCTTTCAAGCCGAAAGTTGTGAGCAGCACAGCTGAACTGGACGCCCCATGGGTTTGTCTGAAAATAAGGTACCTCTAAATCCATTGGTTAATCAATGTTAATCATCATTATCCCTATCAGAATTGCCATTTGGAGGGGATACCTCTTTTTTTTTTCGAAATATCCGTGTACCCGTATACAGATTGTGTTGATGTCACCAAGTCTATAGATGCACCCGTACTCTGCAGAACCCCGTCAGGTCCTTAGATCAGAACCCCCCAGTTTCAGCTATGAAGTGCCAGTTGCTTTCTTTGCAATTAATCTTCCAGAGCATCATTGTATATCAGACATCCATGGTGCCACCGCAGCTCGCAGAACTGTTCAAGTAATTTGGATTTTGCACGAGTTGTTCCAATCCCAGCATCATGGACGAGCGCCGCTTGTGGCTGGAAGCAACACCTGCAGTTGCGTTTGGTGCTCTTCGACATCCGATGTACCCATTTGCACCAGAGCTGTAGAATCCGCATAATTCAAATGCTGGGATGAGTTCAGCGACGTAGCCGGGAGTGTCGCTCCTTTCACCAGCATGTGTTTGGATTTCTCGGATGTATTGTTTAAAGATGTTTAAAGTATTTTAAAGATCTTTAAAGTCGTGTGGCCCAGGTTCAAAAGAGCCTGGCCGCCTGAATGCATGGCTGTAGATACTTGTTTGATCTTGTTTGGTGGTTTCAACATCAAAAAGCAACGGCTAGGTTGAAACATGTTGAAACCACGAGCCAACCTTTGTGGTTGCGAAGATTCTGTGCAGCCACTGCAGTTGAGGCCGTTCCGGTACAGACGGTGCCGGAAGAGATCGCAGAGATGGGAAATTGGCAGGTTCCGACCACCCTGCCCGAGCTCGGCTGCCCAAACGCTGGCAGCCGTGGAGACTCTTGACAGTGGCCATGGTTGTCCCATGGCTTTTAATGCATGCAACTGTTGTACACCAGCCCGGTGCCCGTGGCGCTTCGCGACCGCCTGTGTTGCGGCAGCGATGTTTCAAAGGGCACGTGAAGTTTGTTGGCATTTGCGTGTGAAGGCCATTTTTGT
>Ga0126342_10018486_pt1 | contig 11943 bp, 13 predicted proteins | sample Cyp1metagenome_FD_92528 | JGI IMG/M metagenome (GOLD analysis project Ga0126342, IMG submission 92528) | Coral microbial communities from Lord Howe Island, Old Settlement Bay, Australia - Cyphastrea 1 metagenome | ecosystem: Host-associated > Invertebrates > Cnidaria > Coral ... | reverse complement strand
GTATAGGTTTTTTGACGTCAACTGTATTCTAAGTATCCTGTTTCAAGTTCAATTATGGGGATGCCCTGGGAAGCCAAAATTTCAATTCCATATTCTATGTGGGCGGGGTAGATTATATATATACATATATATATGGATGTACTCAATCCACTATTAAAGTCGCAATTCTGTCTATCCCATTTTCAAACAGACTCAAGTATTTGTGGAAGCACCAGGGTCGGCATCACACCCGGACTTCATGATTGGACTGGACCTGATGAGAAAAAAAACACAAACACCATAATATCAAACCACCAACCAAGATGAAACCTATATGAATTGTAGTTTACTAGTTTACTCATGTGGTTGGTGGCATTTTTTCAAGCCCCGAAAGATCTGCAAAATCATTGGGATCCCATGTAAAACCATCCTTTTCTGAACATCAACCAGTTGAAACCACCAGATCTGCGGCCGGCGCTGCTACTGCCCCGTTCGATGTTGTTTTTCACGTAGGGCGGAGATGGGATCCTGAGGCGTTCCGATGTCGACTGTATACAGAATTATAGATATTCATAGTAGTCATAGTAGTCAAATAGGATATTCATAGATATTCATAGTAGTCAAATATAGAAATCTATGACATTCTATGATTGTGATGACTATGATCATCTATGATTCGTCGTTTGGTACGGATTCATTCGTAGAAGTCAAAAAGATGTGCTAGGGAATTACCTTCTGGATCTTTTTAGGGACCCTATTTTTCAGCCATTGCTTCAGCAATATACAATGTGGATCTATGTGGCTCCTAAAATTGGGCCACCCCAAAAAATCCAAGGGTCCCAATGGGACCCATGGGAATTCCAGGATCCTAAACTGGAGGTACTGTACCATATAAGGCCATATGTTGTAGGGATATTCCATTTTAGGATCCTGGAATGGCCATTGACAATGGGACCCATTGGCAACTGGAGCTTCGAATCCTCAAAATGCTCGGAGATTGTGAGGGTCGCAATACCTGGATCTGTTGCAAGCGGACCAAGCGTCACAAACCACATCCAACAGGAGGATTTCCTGACAGCGACGATGTTGAAGTAAAACTGGATGGTGGTCAGCAGTGCATTGAGCATGAAATCACTCGCTGGACTACTTACCTTGCTGTCAACCCATGTTTAAACGCATCGGGAGGTACCATAAGGCATGATAGGGCCAGCTTCAAACAACATTGAGGAATCACACTCAGGATTGTCCAGGGGCGGTTCTAGTCTTAAGCCTCGCTTTTTGAGAAGCCATTTTCCATAGCAACTTGTTACATTACCAGAGGTTAAATCCCATATTATATCATATTATATCACAATTATCATCTCAATGAGTATCCCAATTATTATCCCAGTGGCATTCCTATACAATAATATTTTGTCTGGTATCCCAGCAGGCAAAGTGATCAAAAAATATCGTGTAGAATCCAAAGCTTGGACAAAGTGAAAATGTGGTGCCAATAAAGTCATCATTTATAAGTTTATCTATAAAGCGATCCACAACTTATAGTCATCATGTATTAGGTTATCAATTTATAAAATCATCATTTAACGTTGAAGGTAGTCATCAACTATAAATCATCTATAAATGGGCCATCATATCAATAGCTATGTTAAATTACCAGAGGGTAAATTTCTATCCAAGAAGGTTATCATCGTAGCCATAAAGTACCATGCCTTAAAAATAAGATAACATTTAAGGTTACCCTCTGGTAAACTAACATTTTGCTATGGAAAATAATTTTTAATGGGAAAACTCACTATTTCTATGGCCAGTTTCAATAGCTATGTAACAAATTACCAGAGGGTAATATCCCATATCATCCCATGAAATTCACCATTGTTAACCATAGAAAATCACCATTTTCCTAGTGGTGAAAAATCACCATTTTCCTATGGTTTTCCTATGGTATACCACATTCTATCAAGTGATCTGGGTAAATTATAATAATTCACTAACCTGAAATAAGGCCTTCTTCGGAAGATGATTTCCCTTGCTAACCATGAATTCCAGTGAGGGAGAACAGTGAGGTCGTTATAATTTACCCAGATAAATTGGTTATAAACCCATTAACATCCATTAACTATAGATATATCACCTATAAACCATAGTTATTGACCATAAAATCCCATAAAATCACCAGTTCTATCAAGTGATCCAATGCTTAAGACACTTGCTCCGAAAAAATCGGTGTCCTTCCGCTTTGGATCTCGCCCAAAGCTCGATGAAAGGTGCCATTCCTAGGGAACACCGCACGCGGAGTCACGTCACGCGTTGCGTGAGGCTGAAAAAACAGGGCCACCGCATTTCTTGGAAACAGGGTGGATGGGATGTAGTGGGATGTCATCAGCGTGATATTATGTGAGTTAATTGATGGGATTTAATGGGATTCACAGCATCAAAAATTGATGGTGAGGCGCACACACCCTTTACGGCTCACCGTCTGAGTTGAACCTGGCTTGACTGCTCTCCATCTTTCACCATCACTCCAGCAGCTGAGTACAAACATCCTCTTACAACAACTTTCTGAAGGAACTTTTGCATTAGCAAAAGAGGTATATGATATATATATATTATATTATATTACATATTATATATATATTGTATATACTATATATATATTATTATACTATATTATATATGATAGTGTATGATATTATATTGTGTCATATTATATTATATCATATTATATTATATCATATTATATTATACTATATTAAATTAAATTATATATTAAATAATATTTTTTTTTTCTTATGTATTAATATATAATATGTAATATGTAATATATAATATTCAATATATAATAAATAATATATAATATGTAATATGTAATTATATGTTACATGTCATATATTATATGTTATATATTAAATACACGCATATACACTCAGTATGAAGATTTCCAACCAGCATAACCCCACATTCAAAACAGGACCATCCGGAATTTAATGGCCTGTTGGACTTCTGGACAGCATCACAAGTACATCCTGAACTGGCTACTGTAGTGCTTTAAAATCATTCCAAACAGATTGTATGGTCAACTGGCACCATGATTTGGCATCATCATCATCATCATCATCATCATGATCATCATGATCATCATCATCATCATCATCACCATCGCTATCATCATCACAATCTAACATATATATATATATATATATAAAACATACACATATAATGATATATGCATACAATGATGTGTATATATATATGCACATTATATGTGGCTGTTGCTCCTTTGCTAAATGTGTACTGTAACTTTTGGTAGGATATCCATCTAATCCCAAAAACACGTTTAAACCATGGTTGAGTATGATTCACAACCACCAATCAGTGAAGATCAGTCGTCCAAGACTCTCCTTTTGCGCCTCCGCAAAGCGTTCAATGTTGAAAGGATCCAGTGGATTCTTCCGGAGCAACGTGCTTCGACCGGAGCCGTGCCCAGCATCTGCCTGAACTTCGGCAATGGGCCAGAATGGTTCCTTGTAGGTTTTCCTTAAACCAATCAATTGATATTTTACCCAAACAGTTTTGCGGCTTCATCATTTTAACCAACTCATGAAATGCGTGTTTTTTTGGTTGCAGCCTGCCAAGTGGCGTTGGTCGGTACATGGTTAATACATGTTAATACCAATTCCGAGTCAATCCCAAATCATGAAATACTGCACCCTCTATGTTGGAATGTCAGAATGCTGATGCAGGGCTACAATGGCTGGGGCAGGTTCAAACTAGCTCCGAAAAAACAATCTGATCTCCGGGGTGCAAGTAAGTGGATGGACACACCACCTGGTCCACCTTTCAAGTGTAAAGCACCTTTCTCGGAACATACCCAGTCATCATCCTGAGTCTCCTCACCACCACGCACCCCTTTCTCCACATGGCTATTTTCGTCAAAACCCCGGCACCCTAGGTACCCGTATAGCTGCTGAATGGATGCTTACTCCCCAAGTCAGAGGTAACTTAACTTGACCCATCCCCTCGCCATGGTACAGGCACACATCCTTCCGAAAACGTCTTGAAGCTCCTGCTGTTCCTTTCCTTCGGCTCCTTCGGCTCCTTCGGCTCCTTCGGCTCCTCCGGCGCCAACGCGCCGGGCGCGCTGGGCCGCCGCTGGTCGCTGCGCTGCAGCATCGCGCGGCCTGCGCTGGCCACGGTGGCGGCACCGGGACGTGGGGAGCTTTGCTGGCCGGGCCTGGGGCCTGGATGGCCTGTGCCGGGGATGCTAGGGCAGGGCGGTATGGGTTGAGAAATGGAAGAAATCAATGGAAAGATGTGTCGAGATGTTGGCTGTTACAAATATATATAATATATATATATATATGCGTGTGTATCACATCATACTTGAATGGTGGAACAGGTCTCAAGTTGGGACTGGGACTTGAGGCCACTACCTCAACGGGTCCAAAGGGGAATGGCGGTGGACTTACGCTTATCCTCATATATCCAAAGTATCCACCACTCTTTCAACTGAGCAGATTGTGAACTTGAAAGTTGCTCATTTATAGATTGTTATTTAAGGCATTAAAAAATGTTGATTTTCCATAACAATGTTAAATTATGTTAAATTATAGTAATCAAAAGAGTGCCATCTGTAGGTGTTAGCCAGCGATTGCATGTGCATCTGTCTGTATTGTGCGAATCTTCGTCAGTCCATGCCTTTCGAAACAAGAACCACCTAGAAAGATGCAGAAGCCAATCAAGTGACTTGGAATATGCCAAATTTGCAAATGTGTGCTGCAACTCTAGCACATCTAGATGATCTTGAACATTCCCTTTCCAATCAACAAGGTGACGGTTGGTCCAGAAACGTGATTCCATTCAATCCAGCTTTAATCTTTGGTACGACAAACAACAAATCAAGTTTAGAGATAAGAAACTTCTTTGAGGAACACCCATAAATGCCAAGGACGTGCATGAGTTTCACGCACAGACAGCTGCCGCCAAGTCTCTGTTTGACAGCGTCTTTGACGCGAATGCGGCACCCCGGCGGGGTGCAGCCATCTGAAGCGTGGAGGCTGCAGCCACTGGGTCTGCAGATTTTCTGAATTCTTCATCCATAGCCACAACTGATGTATGTAATAATATATATATATACATACATACACGATATTGTTGCTTCATACATGTCCCATTATATCCCCATCATATCCCCACTATATCCCTATTATCTTTGTCTACAACCCAAGTTTGTCCAGGATTGCACCCCAAGTTTTGATCATCATGGGCATCTCACAGCAAAGGATCCAATACTAAACCAGGCTTTCATTTGGGGGGGCCGTTTTTCATATCATATTGGCTGTATATTCCCAGTTTAAGGATCGTAAAAAAAAAAACACATTTTAAACCACCATGTTTCATAGTTGCATCACCAGTTCAGTCCAATATTTAGATCTTAACCATTTGCTTGGTTACATCCCCATCTGATGGATCTCGCATAGCCCATAATGGAGACAATCCCCAGTGTGTATATATAATGTAACGACACACACACAGATATATATATATATAATAACATATATATATATATATATCATTATATATATATATAAATCATTATATATATATTGATATCTTTTGATGAGTACAATCCCCCGAATATGGAGCTTTAGGTCACACTGTTCAGGTGAAAGGCACCAGTCGGCTCCAGACCCAATCGCCTGGCCCAAGGGGGGTCGACTGCGTCGGCTAGGCGTCGGCAGGGCGTCCAGATTTTTCGCAGCAGGTTTGGCCGAGGACTCCAGCAATGCCATGTTTATGGAATGCCTAGGATGTCGGATTTCACAGCTAATCTTAAGGTTCTATGGGAATTTATGGGGTCTGAATCTGTCTGAATGGGATTTAACATGATCTAAGAAGCTTTTATCGGGTTTTATTATGTTTTACGGGGTCTTAATGGGATGTTGTGTTTTGAGAAGGGTTTAAACTATGTCAAACACATGGAAGTATAGTCTTCGAAACTCCCCTGTTGATGGGTTAATGTACAGGACAATGAACTGAAGGCTTAGTGTAGGAGATTATGAAAGATTATGAACTAAGCGTAACTAACCCATAGGACAATTAATAGGATACCTATTTACCAACAATCTTTTCTGCTACGGGAGAGGGGCACCACTTTCATGACAAAAAAATGATGGTGATGGAAGCAGCGTGGGCGCAGTTTTTGATAAATGGTGTAAAAACGTCATGTGATGTATAGCGTCATATTCTGCGGTATCAGTAAATGGTACTGTCATCTTAAGTTCTGTAAGGTATGTATATATTATATTATTGTACATTAATGTTTTTTTGATCTGATGCAGTATGAAATATCTGCGGGGTTCTGAAGGTGATGTTACTCAACCTCAAAAGGCATCGTGTCAAGTTGCCAAACAAATTTTGGGAGATCATGGGATGATGTGTCCAATCGTCCATACATAAAGTGTAGAATGCCTATGAACAATTATGAATATCTATAAGCGTTCGGAAGAAGGTATGTTATACGTATATATATATATGTATATATATATGTATACATAAGTTGATCAGTGCTATTCGGACAGCGATTTTTCTTCAATGACATTTCTTGACACCGATAACCATGCATACACCTAGGATACCTACGATATGCAAGTCAAGGTGTCACACTCTTGTGTGGTGTTCCTGTTTTAATCATCAATTTCCCTGGTTTGTCAGTCTTCACTACGGATAAAGATGTTTTTCAAGAGCCAATAATTCTAAACGGCTTCCTCCTGGCTCAAAAAGATTGTAGATGGTATGCGATGCTGGAGTGTAGCTCATGAGCATTTTTGTAATGAAATCATCACGAACAATGGATGCGGTACACACTTAAATGGGGAAATGTACCCAACAAATATCAGGACCACAGTCATGGGGATTGTATGGAGCCATGAAAATATCCCCGTTTCTGAAACGCCTACTGTACTGTACCAGGGATATACAATAAACCAAAAAAACACTTCAAAAATGGTACGTGGCGTGTGCAGTAGAGGCAAGCAACAATTGGGATATCAGTAGCTCATGGAAAGATGAATCTAATCATTTAAGAGAAAACATTTTCAAACCCAGAGAATGGATTTGGGAGACGATGCTGCATATTCCATTATGGGAAATGGAATCACATCTTGACAGGAGCATCCTCTGGAACTGAACCCAGAGATTGCAGTGAGAAATCTCTTCCAAATCAAGGCTGAACTTGCCCACAGCGAGAATTTGAATATCTGATATTTTTGTACAGGTTCAACTATTGCTGGTATTCAAGAGTATATACTGTACCTTGAAATCAAGTCCAAATGATCGGGACAACAAAGAGAATTTGCAAGACACCTTTACTGGTTGGTGGTTTCAACCCCTCTGAAAAATATTCGTCAATTGGGATGATTATTCCTAGTATATGGAAAGTCATAAAAGCCATGTTCCAAACCACCAACCAGTGCCTCACTTTTTCAATACTTTTTCTGCTCGCTGGCTTCACCGATTCACCCATGGCCCCTTGGTACCAAGCCACTGGTACCTCTCAAGCCAACCTGTTGCAGCCCCTGTGGCCAGCGCGTTGCTCAACGCGCGGCCGGTGCTTGAACAGCCGGCCGGTTGCAACATGTTTGCCAACAGGTGATCAAACATGATCAAACTGGCAATGCTATGTGCCAATTTCAAGTGGCGCGATGAATGTGGTGCTTGGAACAAAAGGGCCATTCTATTCATATTCTGGCGTTATGGCGTACAAAATGTTGGTGTGGAAACTTCAGTGGTCAACATAGCGGTGAACGAAAGTCTATCTTATGAAGTGGCTACTGCCCACCCGCTAACCCTGTTAAAAATGATCATCCCGGAAGGGATGGTTTTTGCAGGAACACACAGAACTAAACAAAGAGATCTGGAGAAAATTCCCTTGGAATTTCAACTCCCAAAATTTGAGTGTACCAAAATTTGGGGATGTTCCCCCATAGATCTTCTTCCGTCCCGTGACCACGGCTGAGTCTTTTTGCCTACGTCGATTGGAGGAAAATGATGGGCTAAAGCTTGGATGCGCTTCCAGCCACAGCTAGGTGCAAGTTGGTTCACCACCAAAGATCCCAGGTCTATGCAGATCTCATACCTTGGATCATCAGCATTGGTCTCAAGATTTCCCAAAATCTCCAGTTGATCCAGATAGCTTCCAACTGAGCAGCTCAGCCATGCCAGCCATGGGTGAACCAACCGCATCTGCGACTGTTCTTGGAGCCTAAGGCTGCCAAGCCCGACCCTGCAGCCGGGAGGTCGCCGGAAATCCTTCAAGGAACTCTTGGCCGAGGGACTGCTTTTGTGTGAACGCCAAGATTTTGGGACAATAACAGCCAAGGTAAACGGATCAACTTCATTAAACTTCTATCTGGCAGATTTTGAACTCTCCGGGAACATGATCTTCCCAGTCTGTGTCTCAGTGGTTCACGGTTGTTCCGAGATTCCATGAGCTGGCCCCTGGTTTGTCACTAATGCTTTTGGAAGTTGCTGCACAAGTAACTACTTGTAGTTAACTTGTTCAATCAATCTATTTAATGGGATGCAAAAACAATATGTTCTAAATAATGTTAAAGAAACTTATATATCTATATATATATTCAGTTCTGGCAATTGCTTCGGTGGGAATAACTAACAACAAGTTATATCCCTCCAAAACCAGATCAACAATTATCTTGAGCAAACTCTGCATGCATTTGTAAAAACACATGGGCCAATCAAATTCGTTCTGAATTTCTCCAAACGGTTAGAAGATTCGCATCTTCTGTATCGAAATCACCAGGAATCAATGAAAGAATGTGCATACACAGCGAGGGTTTGAAACAATATAAAGGGTTGTCACCCTTGTCACCTCTGGGACTGGCACCGGTGCAAAAAAAACTTCCAAAAGTAAACAAATATATTGATGAAACATGAGAAATGTAAAACTCATTCAAAAGTTTAGAGAAACATATTATTCCAAACCTCCCAATGGGTTGAATGAGCGGGGGAAGGCCCCGCCGGGCGCTGATCAAGATCAACATCAAGAATGTTCGAGAGTCAATAAGTAAGTACACTATACACTAATATACACTATACAAGATATGCACGAAACCAATGCATTTTTGAATTGCTCGCATGCACAGTTTCTGCAAAACCACTTAGAAAGCTGTTTGGATGTGAGTCTCTACCGAAGTTTTGAGGATGTGTCCAGAAACTTGAAAAATACTACGATGTAACCGACAATGAAACACAGCAGTGGACGGGGAAGTTTTGATGTGGTCATCAATCTTTGAAATGCAGGTCCCCAGACAAATTGTCAAAAGTTCCAATGCCTCTTCCATGATTGAAAGACTAGAACGGGCGTCCATGCTTGTGTGGACACCAGCAAGGATGTTCAAGGATAGACTGGCTAGCGCCTTTTGCGCGGAAAAACGCTTGAGGGCTTTGTCTGCCTCGAGCGTAACGGCAGCATTCTCCACGATCTGTTCCAATGAGATCTGCTCCATGTTCAAACAAATTTGAAGGCAAAAAGGCAGCCTCAATGTCAGCATAACCAACCCTTTAAAAAGCTGCTGCAAACATCTTCGAATGACAGGGTTTGCAGGTGTGCATTGCTGCTCAAACTTTTTGCATCCGATCTGATCGAAACTCACCGCGGAAAAATCGAATCGCGATTTCATTTCATGAAGTGCGGACGCCGCCTGAGCGTAGCGTTGGCCTCTTCAAAATGTCACGTTGGCTGATGTCAGCAAGTTTGGGAAGCCATTCCCAGCCTCGTTGCCAGCAAAGCAAGTCATGGTCATGTGGGCTCCAAACAGAAACACTGAGGATTGAGGGGAGCCCCTATGGCACCCTCAGAATCGATTGAGATGGTGGAAGATGCCCAGAACTTAAGCAACTTTGATTGTTTGTGCAATGACTGCGGATTGTATCCCGCCCTGTTCTTAGTAAATGGACATAAGTAGTCCTTAGTCATGACCTTCTGTCATCCACATGCTGTAAGCATATCTATTGATCGAGTCACACGCTTTGGTGGCAAACCACTATATTGGGGGGCAAACTCCCATCTTGGCTGGTCACACATTCCCATGTTTGGATATGTTTGGTTCATTTGTTCCCCGCATGTCCCAAGACATGAGCAGGTTAAAGAAGGATGGCATCGCATGGTTCCTCTTCAATGGTTGGCTCGCTTCATAACCAGTTTAAGTCAAGCCACTAATCATGTGGGTGTACTCCATTCAATATCAATGTATCTCAACGAATATAACTATACTGACTACGCACATGGCTGTTCATTTCAGATCCCTGGTTTTCACCCAATTCCCATCGAATTCCCATCTCAATCCATTTTCCTGAACACCCAAATACAGTATGCATATATATATATACATACCTACAGCTTCCAAAACCTACTTTTTTTTGGGTTGCCATAAAGACTAGTTGTTTTTTCAAAATAACATGTTTTTTGCAGCAAGCCATTTGGTTACGGGAAATCACAAGTAAATTACAGGAAATTACGGGTAAATTACGATCAAATTACGGGTAGACATTTGGAAAACCAGGTTTTTCAATCTTCAAAAGCCAGGTTTTTAGATTTCAACCGAACAAAAGTGGGTTAAGGGTGCCATAGGTATACACGTGTTTCTACATATAGTGTGCGCAATCACTCACACTCTTCAGTAGATAGAATATGGAAACTCCAGGTCCATGTTCCATTTTTGGTGCTTTTTGGAAGCCTGAAATTCTACGCCAGGATGCCATTGGGATACCTACACTGACCACCATGTCATTTTTGTTACGTTCCGAGGCGAGGTTTTGGTAATAAAAATCCTTGGGTACAAAAACACGTTTTAAGTTATATAAGCTTATTCCTATCATTTCCATGTTGTAGAAACATATTTGCAAATTATGTATACATTCAATCCATTCATGTAATATGTATGTATAATGTCAATAATTGTATATATATATATATATTCTGGCTGAAAGAAAAACCATGTCGGGATGATTCCACTTACAAACCAGCTTGGAAAGTCCCCGAACCTCCTGGAAGTTTACTAAACCAACTTCTGTGCCCTCGAAACGCTCCAGCGCTGAGTTCGAGAAACAAACAACCAAACAACCAATCATCATTTCCAATTATCAATTGTATATACTGGTCGTTGATCTTAGTATATAACCACCATGAACAAAATATGAAAAATCATCCGCTATCCCACTATATTGATCCACTTACCCTTTGGTAAATTAACATAGACCCTGGCAAATAGGACTTGGAAGATTAGTTTCCATTAAACATGTGAAAATGGGTTATTTTCAGGGTCTATGTTAATTTACCAGAGGGTAAGTGGATCACATATATATATAATTGAGGTCTATATTGATCCACTTATATCACACACACATATATATATATATCCCTATAAATATACATAAAGATATAACATATATATATAAATGGATACAAGATGTGTCTATATTGATCATCCCTATTGATCCACAGAATATGATGCAATATCACATATAAATCATACATCCCTATAAATCCACTGAAATTTCTACCGAGTCGCTGTGGCCGCTTGCGGTGGATGTTTCGTGACGCGGCCCGCCCCGGCCTGGCCGGCCTCGGCCTCGTTGAACGGGGCCTCGGCGAGAATTCGCAGGGCGAGCTGGACCTTTGGATGGGGAAAATCGATGAAAATCTGGGGATTCAATGGGAAAATTGGTGGTTTCAATGGGAAAATTGGTGGTTTCTATGGGAAAATTGGTGGTTTCAATGGGAAAATTGGTGGTTTCAATGGGAAAATTGGTGGTTTCTATGGGAAAATTGGTGGTTTCTATGGGAAAATTGGTGGTTTCTATGGGAAAATTGGTGGTTTCTATGGGAAAATTGGTGGTTTCTATGGGAAAAATTGGTGGTTTCTATGGGAAAATTGGTGGTTT
>Ga0126342_10018485_pt1 | contig 11943 bp, 3 predicted proteins | sample Cyp1metagenome_FD_92528 | JGI IMG/M metagenome (GOLD analysis project Ga0126342, IMG submission 92528) | Coral microbial communities from Lord Howe Island, Old Settlement Bay, Australia - Cyphastrea 1 metagenome | ecosystem: Host-associated > Invertebrates > Cnidaria > Coral ... | reverse complement strand
TCATCCTTTTTACCATGGATTTCACTATAAGTTTCTGGATGCCGGAAGGATGATTTAGAGGGGGGGGACCCTGAAAAGAAATATTTTTTTTCACTAGGTCCTCCTAGCATAAATCTTGGGGATTGTATATATATATATATGTGCATCAGGTTTTGGAAGGCTTGGGTTTGCACTGATCATTTTTAATCGCCATGTTATTTTGGCTTAAGTGCCTTGATGCAAAATAGCATCAATTTTGGGAGTGCGTCCTCAATAGGATGCATGTCAGAGTGTTTGACATATCCCAACCAGGCGGGCCTGGTAAACTGGTCAGGCTGGAGTGGCCAGCTACCCAAAGCAAATCCTGCGAGCTAGCAGGTTTAACGACTCATAGAGCTGGTGAAGGAAAAAGAATGAGCTGTGTTTGAAGTAGCGTCTGGGCGAAGAGAAATGTATATGCATATATGTATTTATATTTAATCATATGATATATATATATATATACACACACACACACCTTTACATTCTCGAATCAACTGACATGTTTGTCTCCAGATCTACTCTCTTGCATAGTCAACCATCCCAGCCAGCAATTCGCTGGAGCCAAGGAGTCCAGCCACCCCTTAAGATCAATGGCACTTGGGCCAAACTTGATAGCTCTATCCTGGCGTGGATAGAGATGATAGAGCATGAAATCGGATGAAACCGGACCCTTGTACCCTCTGGTAATCTAACATGACGATGGGCAATCGCCAGTTTAAATTTTAGTGGGTAAATCAACTATGAATCACCATTTTCAATAGCTACGTAACAAATTACCAGAGGGTAATGAGAAAATCATCTAACGATGGAATCGTTGATGCATTCGCACCTTTTCAGAGTCGCACCTCTGCAGAAAGTTGATGTGACCAAGCCTTCCGACCGTACACGTGATCCCAGCCTCCACAAACGGAGGACATGTTTGTGGCCCATTATTGCATAACCTTCATTTATCAGTGGGTGATTGTTTTGTTGTTTGTGTTTTTTTGTTCTATCTCTTTTCTGTTTCATTGTCTCCTTCGATTGATTTATTAATATATATATATAGTTGTTATATTTATATTACATAGCAATCCCCGTAAAACTACAAAAGTTGGGAACGTGTGACTGTGAACATATGTGAGAAGCATGACCGAACCACCATCCCGTAATCATTTTGCTATGTTGTTTGAAGTTTTTAGAATGATTTTTTATATGTACATATTATATTATATGATGTTGCATTACTTATTTTTAATCATCATTTTGCTTTTTTTTTAAATATAATTTATTACGGCATTTTGTTTTTCTATTGTTTTATATTCTCTTTGTTTATTCTTTTTTATATTATTTTGATATAGTATATTATATTATATCATATCGTATTGTATGAAAATTTGTTAAATATTAGTATTTTTATTATCTTTATATTTTATTGTATCACATTTTTGTTTTTGATTTAAATTTGTATAATTGATCTATTTTACTATATATATATATATATTTATTTATTTATATTATCATTATAGTATTTTTCATGATATATCATTATATATATATCATTATATATATATATATTATATTTGTTATTTCACATTATATTGTAATATATTGTATTCTTTAATATTAGTGTATTATAATATCATTTTTCTTCATTAAATTATATTATATGTATACAACGCATCAACCTGACTCAAGAATGGGAACAGCTCCAGGCCGTGAAAACGACGCTCCGAGGCTGGATGAAGATGGCACTGCCATCAGTTTCGATCGAGCTGATGAACGGGCGCTGAAAATGATGGCAGGTCACACTGCCATGTTCATGTCTCAACTTTCGTGATGGCTGCAGCCTGCTGCAGCTGCTAAATGTTGGCAAAGCATGGTTAGATATGGTTAGTGTTTAGAACTGCCTCAATGTTGCTCAACTTGCTACAATGTTGGCACGGCAATGTCATAAACCACCTATACGGATTGATGGTTAAAACCAATCCATAACAACGGTAGAATTGGGGATGTTGCTGTACTAGCATTGATTTAGGTTTTGGGGGTCAGTCTGAATGGTTATCAACTCATCGTTCTTATACTGGGGTGTGTTGGTTATCACAAGTTGTCAACTCATCCTTTGCCAATGAGTGGCATCTGCGATGTAGAAGCGACAGGCTGCAACGGGACTGGCTCGCGCAACTGCGTGCTAGTGACAGTTGCAGCTTTGAGGGTTGACTTCGTTTCATTTCGTTTCAGAAAATATGGGCCTCCGCGGTTTGAGGCTGTCGTCTTGCTCCCACATGTAGACTTGTTTTTTCACGGGAAAACCATTGTTTCCCGGTCCAGTGCATGTATGCATCCCACCCTAAACATCCCTAAACTGAAATGAAATTCTGGATGCCCTCTAGCAATATAACCCAGCGATGGAAAAGAAACCATTTATAAATCAGAACCCCCCCCCCATATTGTTCAATTATAAAGTTGGGATTTGCGATTTGAAGGCATCCATTAACTTATGTTCCATAAATGAGTATCCCAGATGTCACTGAAGGTTGGGATTTGACAGCTAGCTGCTAGCAGCCTCCCACCGCTCAGGAAACTTCGATGCGCTTCTTGATGGCTTTGGTTTTTTGGTGATGGAGGGTGTGTAAAACGAACGAGCTCACAACGAGCATGCCATGAATTGTCCTTTTTTAATGTACTGTATATAGATGTTTTTTTTGTTGGTGGGAACTAGCCCCCCAAAAAAATCACGTCATACGTGGTGTCGAGCTCTGAAACAAACTCACAAAACTTTAGCCTCATCAAGGCTGGTGGTGTTCGTTCACACATGGGAGATAACTGAGATAACCCCAACCAAGTTTTGAAATTATGATATATATATATATTTAATAAATGATAAGCAATATGGGGTTGGGAGTGCGCCATTATTGGGCCAACCCGGCCAACTCATATGTTCCAATCAAAGCTGTATTTGATTACTCTTGGAATTCGGGTCTCAACAGATGGAATGATTTACCTTAGCCAAATGGCAGCCCTTTTTTCCAGAGAATGGGTATGGATAAGCGGCGCTTCCCCACACTAGGTGCTGCCGAAACGAACTACACCATCCTCGATTGGCTTAGCTCAAAATGGCCAACATTTAGGAGACGAGTCGGTGTGTGTTTTGTGTCAATGTCGTGTTTGTTCTCCAGGAGAGAAAATAAAGAATTATCCTTAAGCCTTACCCTCCCGTAAAAGTAACATAACTATGGAAAATCACAATTTTTTAATGGGAAAACTCACTATAAATTGCCATTTTCAATAGCTATGGGCTATGTTAAAAATTACCCACAGGACGAGGGTACGGCCCGGAGGGCCATACCCGAGAGGGGACTTAGCAACCCATTGGTTCCATCATCCCAGTTCCAGGGGATTTCCTTGTCATAACAACAGTGACGTCTTACGCATACTTTTATTCGGGGTTTCATTTCGGGTTTACATAAGTTATAAAATCCCCCGGCCCCATGGAACATATACGCATACTTCTATCAGGGGTTTCATTCGGGGTTTACGTAAGTTATAAAATCCCCCGGCCCCATGGAACATATACGCATACTTCTATTAGGGGTTTCATTTAGGGTTTACGTAAGTTATAAAATCCCCGGCCCCATGGAACATATACACATACTTGTATTAGGGGTTTCATTCAGGGTTTACATAAGTTATAAAATCCGGACTCGCCAAAAAAGTGAAAAAGATTGAAAAAATGGAAATGGCCGAAACGCGTGAAGTCCGCAGAGAGGTCACTTTTCTGATTGATTTTTCCAAAAATTCGTCTTAGACCACGCTAACCCACAGATGTACCAGAGTCATAAAACACTGCGCCTGCGCAGAGAAATGAGTCTCCCACTGACGTTCATACGACCATTCCGGGACAACCCTCAGTCCTAACCGTTAAATTACCAGAGGGTAATTGATGCCCAAAAAAAAGTAACATTGTTGGCAGTGTTTCTGAGCCTAGACCCAGTTCAGCATCCCAAAGTCTTGGATGGGGGTGAATGCGCTGCCTTAACATCATGAATCCTAGGTGGCACTCATCAGTGGATGAGACATTAGTCAGTTCAGGCAACCTAGGCAGTCGCAGAACAGTTTCATGGTATTTATCTGGTATGTTGCATCCAAAACTTGCAAGGGTGTAAGATAATAAACCCATATGAACCCTATGGATACCAAAGCAACTTGTTTCTGCTTGCATCCATGCCACAGACATCCATTAGTCCATTAGCCGCAAGTAGGTGCCTGGCATCGTTGGCCCCGTTGGCCCTGTTCCCTTCCAGGATTTTGCATAGAATGCAGTTTCGGCTGCTTCCCAAGGAAGCAGCTGCTGTGGAACAAGGCAAGGAAGAGAATCTCCTGCAGTGATGTCATGGGGATTCAACCAGCAGGGTTTAGTAAGGGCGAACCATAAACCATTGGACGAACATCTTAGACATTTTTAGGGAATACTTCAAGTGAACAGGAAATCATGTTAAATCCCATCATATCCCATCGCTTTGGTCTGTTTCACATGAACCCAAAGACCCTCCGGTAATCAAACAGGGCAATTTGAACATCCACTACAAATGGAGGTTTAGTTCGCTAGGAAAATCATCGAAATAATTGGGATGTGTTCCAGCAAATCATGGAGCTGATTGCTGGAAGGTAATGCATACTATTGATCTATTGGTTGTATATCCAATATTCGCATTATATAACCATAAAGCAACTGTAATCCCCATGAAACACACACTCACACACATATATATATATGCATATGTTATTTACATGTTTATATATATATATATATATGTGTGTGTAAATATAAATATATATATATTATATATATTTATTGATTGTTTCCTTATATATATAGTCATATGCACACACACATTTATATATATATATATATATTTATTTATTTGTTTATCCACGGGCATTATTTCTTTTACTGGAGGGCGACCGGGCGACTCCCAGCAGGTTATTGGTTGCAGCAGGACCTTGTGCCGCAAGAAGCCGAGACAGGTGCGAGACAGATAGCGTGCTGCTTGCCAGGGCAACATGGTGTAACATGAACCTACATCGATATTTCCTGTGTTACAGCATTCAGTATAGCCGAGTTCATGTATATTCATTTACCTCTAGCCTTGACGAAGCAGAATATTTGGGTCGCTTTGCCTTTTTGCATCGTTTGAGTTTTTTATTGGGTTGCTTTGCCTTGTTTTGCACTTTTTCTGCCGTGTCCTGATTTTTTCTGCCGCGGCCTATTCCCATGTCACTGTAACTTCTTCAATTGTTGTATGTATAAATGCAGATATTTCGGCATCCCGCGTGTTGAGCTGCAAAAAGGGGTGATAAGATCTTTGGAGTCTTGAGACATGACCTATTGTGATCTTTGTTTGCCAATCTTCAAGAATAATTATCAGCAAATGGCAACCTTCAGAATCTTCAGAAGAGTTCAATTTGAGCACACATCAAATGCGATGTTTTGCAATTTCCCATTGAATTTTGCGGTTTGGCCACAACCTTCAAGGTTCCTCAAGGCAGAAATCCAAATTTGCGCTTTTTTGTGGGGTTTTGCGCCATGTTTGCAGGGTTTTGCGCCTTGTTTGCGTGCATGTTTCGGTCCTGAATGTATCAATTTGTTATTAAAAACTTGTCGCTGGGATTGGAGAAAGAAGAACTCAAGCAAAATCGCACGAAAACTTCAAAAGTTCTGTGCAACTGCAGCTGAGCAAAGAGTCGCACTTCCACAAAAAAACTGGGTGGAGGGATGGCACCTCAACGAGCGGTGACAAAATCATGGCAGTGTTTTTGGGTCACCACGCCCAGATGGGGCACTGAAACCCCTTATTTGGTGGACATTCCCATGGGAAATATGATTCACAAACATTGTGGACATGATTGTGCCACTTTCCACCACTTCTGCCCCTTCTGCCCCTTCTGCCCTTTCTGCCTTGTTTGGCAGTTTTTGGGTCGTTTTGCTGAAAAGAGGGTCACAAAGCAAAAAATCTTCAATATTTGGGAATGTGGAAGGTCCAGGCATTCATTTATTTATTTATTATGGGTCTATTTATATATTTATTTATCTAATGATGACTGGCTGGTGGCGTCAGATGATTAAAACTATTTTTATCACTTTTTCATCAGGATTTGGTGGTGTCACTTTCAACCACAGAGCCACGCTTTTCGGCGACCAGCCAGCTATCACTTAGCACCGGTGGGGTGGCGGCCAGGGAGGCCAATGCGTTTCGTCTTCAACGTCGGCTTCTACAGGCGCGTAGTCTGATTGGACACCCCCAAAATTCATGTTTTTTGTCTAAGTAGACATCAAAATTCAGTAAAGCGAACCATTTGTTTCATTCAATGGAGTGGTTTAAGGGAAAATTTACAGGAACCCCTTATATGTTTCGTGGAAAACCATTTTTTCCTGAAAATATTCCTTCAACCAATCCATTGATTCATACCTTCCAGCTCCTTCCAATAATTCAATGTATCAATGGAAAGTGAACCATTGATATCCATTTAAAGCCGAAGGAAGTTTAGAAGTCAAACTTCCGACAATATGGTCAGATGGAAAAGCAGAGGTGGGAAGAGTCAGAGAAGAGAGGAGCAGAAGAAAGATCACAGAAGAGAAAGAGTCAGAAGAAAGAAGATGCAGGTGCCCGAAAAGGTAGGAAAGTCGCGAAACACTGCGCTTTTCCAATGATTTGTGGCTCCGGAGGGTCGAAAAGTAGGCTTGCTAAAGCGGCGGGTGCGGAGCCATCTGGCCAGATGAGAGGTGAAAAATTGCACGCCGTTGTGGCGCGAAGCACGTTTCCAAGTCAACATGTGCAAAGCACACCATGTTCGGAGCACTTTTGGAAGTTGAGATGTCGAAAAAGTGCACGCCATTGTGGCGCTAAGCACATTTCCAAGCAAAATGTATAAAACACCACATGCTCGGACCACTTTTGAAGGTTCAGATGTGGTTTTGCGTGGCAGGCGCAAAGTGATTCTGCATGTTGTCAAAAGCGAGAAAAACGTGAGGGTTTTTTAGCAGTTTCAAAAGCGTTGGCAGGCGTAGGACATTTGCAGAGGACCTGCAAAGATGCATTTCGCGTGGCAGGCGCAGTACAAGAGACATGTTCATGAGAGATGTTAGGAGGTCAGGGCGTTGATTTCCTGAGAGGGTTTGCATTCTGGAGCATCGGACCTTTAGGTTTGCTAAGATGATTTTTGCGTGACAGGTGCAGCACTTCGCATGACCTGGCATCACTTTTTCGTGGCAGGCGCAATACTTTAGAGACATGGACCGGAAAATTAGCAAAACGCATTGGCACGAGGCCGTCAGCTCTGCACTCAACTTTGCATTTTTGAAGGAAGTCTCGCGGAATTGCTTCGTTTTTGCTGTTGTCAACTTCAAACATTGAGGAAGTCTCGCAGAATTGCTTCGTTGTTGACGTTGTCAAGTTCAAAAACTGGGGAAGTCTGGCAGAATAGCTTCGTTTTCAAGCTTGCAGATAGATAGATAGGTAGACAACTACAACTACAACTACCACTACACACTACACTACTACTACAGCTACAAATACAAATACAATACCCTACATTACACTACACTAATTACAACAACAACAACAACTACTACTACTACTACTCCTACTACCACCACAGCTACAACTACAATTACGACTACAATACATTACACTACACTGTGCTAATTACACTGTAGTACATACAACTACAATTACGACTACAATTCATTACACTACACCGTGCTAATTACACTGTAGTACACTACAACGACAACTACAACTACATTACACAACACTACGGTACACTAATTACATTGCACTACAGTACACTACAGCTACAACTATATATATATTTACATATACAACTACAATTGCAACTGCAACTACCACTACATTACACTACACGACGCTACACTACACTAATTACACTACATTACACTACAACTACACCTACACTACATTACACTACACTAGACTACACTACACTTTACCACATTAGAGTGCACAACACTACAGTACAGTACGCTACACTACACTACTTACACCAAAGCACAGCTACAACTGCAACTGCAACTACACTACACTAATTACACTACATTACAAACTACGACTCCACTACGCTACAACTACAACTACAACTGCGCTACACCACACTACATCCAGCAGTTGTGGTGAGGTGACCACTGCAACCTTTGCAATCATTCCAAAAACAACCAACCTCTCCTATAGGTTTCCTATTTTTTTGAGACTTCCGCCACCGCCTTGTGCGGTACTACTGGTATAGGCGGTATAGGTAATGATGCTTTAATACGATTTACCGTTCTTAAACCTACAGCAGTCTTCCATAGCTATATTGAGTTAAACTACTGCATTTGCACGGCTTTTTCATGGCGTGGGAGCATCTCTTAAGACTTGGGTCCTTTATGTGGTTCCTTAAATCTTGCGTCATCCCCAGTGGCTTGGGGGGGAGTTTCCAAGGCCTGATGCGTTGTACATAGATGCGGCGGCTGACATTGCCACTTCTTTTGCAGCGAAGCCTCATGCTTGACGTCACCATTTTGATATATTTTCATGAGGTCTCCATACATGGATGTAAATGATGTTCAATTCCCAAAAATGGTTGGCAACTCCAATGGTATGAAACAATGATTCAATGATCCCTCATCTTCAAGTTATTATTTAGATAGGTAACCCCAAAATCGTAAGGGAAACCCCACCCTGGTTACATAGATCCAAGGCAACTCGATGGCAGGGTGTAGATATGTGTAGATAATATATGCGCTGATTGGCACTGATTGGTATGTATGTGTAACGCCCTGGAAATGACCAAGACTTCAGAACTTCAGACCGGTAAACCAATATTAAATAAACCAGATTGGGTGGTTTGCTGGCGCTCCCTGGTTCACATCATTCTGTATTGACCCAGTTCTTGTTGAGTAACCCCGCAATCCCCAGAATGAAGCTACTTACCCTCCTGTAAACTCACATGTGTCACATAATTTTACATAGCTATTGAAATTCGCCCATTTATAGATATCTTAGCTATAGAAAATGGCGACTTTCCATAGCTATCTTCGTTTACCAAAGGGTAGTTAGCGAATGTTCTGTGGATTTCGCAATGTTTCACCACGGGGAATACACCCTGCAGCCCAGGTCAGCATCGATATGCTTCGGACCTTGCCGGCCTTTTTTGGGATCTCTATGGCATTGCCCAGTGAGAGGCGCTGGGTGTGCAGCCAGCTAGGCTCCGTGGTTTATAAGCCATGTACTATATCTAATTTACACATATTTTTATTCACACACATATTTACTGATGTATATATATATATGTATACACACATATACTGTACATATATATATATAACCCATATATACCATATATAACCCATATCTAATCCCATACATCCCATATATAAACCCATATTTATTTCCTATATATCCGATATAACCCATATGTAATCCCATATATCAGTGGGCCGTAGGGGATATTCCATGAATCGAACTATTTTTTTGAACCATTTACTAAGGTGGGCCCTCAGCCCCAAAAAGAGGTGTGCATATATGTGCCATCCGGTAATTCAATATAGTTCTGGAACATGGGCCATTTGTAGATCATTGAATCACTTACATTTTTACATTGTGATTTTCCATAGCAAACTGTTAAATCACCAGAGGGTAGACTCTTCGTGTCTTCGTGTTCTTGATGAGGGCGTTTGCTCAAAGATTAGTAATATCGCAAATATATCCCCATCTGGTGATGCAGATCTTTTTTTCCTGGGCGTCCACTACCAAAATTAATAATTTTGAAATCACCGATTTGCACATGCTACATCCATGCGTCCCTTCGAACCCAGGAAATAGATTTTGGCTCAAAAAAATCGAAATGAATTTCCTTTGGTGTACACATGTCCGGCAACAGAAAAATCATTTTCATGGGGGTGAGTTCACTCGAACATATACGTACGTCAAACCCTATGAAAAAAATGACCCATGATTTTTTGAGGGGGTATGGTTTTTTACATGACTTTACAAGGTTGGGAACAAGGATTTTAATCTTTGGACATGAAAATATAATGATTATAATGCTGAATTAGCATAGGTCAGACATCGGGAACAAATTCAAAAAAATGTGTCAACGCGCACCCAAATTGCAAAACATGCGTTTTTTGCTGAAAAAAAAAGTCACTGCAAAAGGGTACAAACAGATATGTTCAGCTTCACCAACATTGAAACAGTGACTTGAAGAGGTCGAGCTGCAGGTGTCAAAAACAAAATCTAAGGGGCTGGACTTTTTTGGCTGAATACTTCAAAGGTTGGCCCCACACGAAAAAAGTCGCATCACCAGGCCAATCATCCATAGATAGGACATGATTGGACAAATTCAAGAATTTTGTGTCAACGCACGCCCAAATTGCAAAACATGTTTTTTACTGAAGATACTTGTGTTCTTGCAAAAGGGTCTAAACACATATGTTCAGCTTCACCATCATTGAAACAGTTACTTGAAGAGGTCGAGGCGCAGGTGTCAAAAATATAATCCAAGGGGTGGACCTTTTTTTGGCTGAATACTTGCGGATGATCTTCAAAGGTTGGCCCCACAGGAAAAATCAATCTTCAATTTTTCAGTAGGCCACCACATAGACTTTCATCAATAGATAGGACATGATGAGACAAATTCAAGCGCACCCAAATTGCAAAATACGCGTGTTTTTTCTGAAGATATATTTGTCCCTAAAAGGGTACAAACACATATGTTCAGCTTCACCAACAAAAACAGTGAGCTGGAAAGGTTCGGACCCGCAATTTAAGATGTTCCAGGCGTGGGTTATTTGCTAAAGTTGTTCCAGGAGTGGGTTATGTGCTAAAGTTGTGATCCTTGCAACCCAGAAAATTAATCTAGCAACAGCATTGGTTAGGGTGGTTATTTCAGCATTGTATGAGGGTTGGCACCCAGGAATTCATTTGGTACCAGAGGCGAACAAAATCACTCCTGGAAACCTTAGGCATCAGGAGGTTAGTGCCTGCAAGCTTTAGTCGTCTTAGATTGTAAATTCTATCCAGAAAGGTCAAGGTACCAGGATTTTCTATGTCAGAAAGGTCAGGACCCAAAAAATAACCCAGTTATTTTCCCATGGACAGGATTCTCCGGGGTGCACCAGATGGGGATCAAATATTTTACCACAAGGGCTACCACCTCGTTGGACATGCTGTTTGGTCGTTGGGCGATCCACTTCATTTCTAAGCAAAATGTCGGTAACACCGTTGCTTCGGGGGAGCTTAACATAATTTTCCCTAACAAAATCGTCATTTTCAGACACATTCAAATCTCAATGAAGTGAAATTTACGCTCTTGTAATCTAACAAAACTATGGAAAATCACCGTTTTCAATTCATAATTCATCTACAAGTATGCCAGTTTGCTGCGATTTGTCCATAGCAAACTGCTTTACCAGGGGTAACTTTCAAATGTCCCAAACGAAGGTGGAATTTGGGACTTGCATATACCTCGACGCTTGGCAAGAAGCAGTCCTGAATGAAGAGCTGTGATATAAATGTTAGAGGGAAAGATAGTCATGCAGGTTCAAGATGGATCAAATATTTTAATGTTTTTTTTTACACATCTTGACTCAAATTCATGGTTTGAACACTTTTCAACATATCGTCAAATAATGTCAAATCAAATATTCACAATGATACCCTTGTTGACATTATGGGTTTCGTGGTTTCAAGAGTTATCTTTGATCTGCCGAGGAACGATTACGCAGACTTGGTGCCCTCCAAGGACTCGGGGTGGCGTTCTTCGTTTCGATGCGCGACCGTGGTATTCATAGAGACATCAGCAGGCTGAAGATGTGCATCATCATGAATCATCATGTGTAAATCAAAATAAACCGATTACATCTTTACAACATATATATATATATAT
>Ga0126342_10018484_pt1 | contig 11944 bp, 7 predicted proteins | sample Cyp1metagenome_FD_92528 | JGI IMG/M metagenome (GOLD analysis project Ga0126342, IMG submission 92528) | Coral microbial communities from Lord Howe Island, Old Settlement Bay, Australia - Cyphastrea 1 metagenome | ecosystem: Host-associated > Invertebrates > Cnidaria > Coral ... | reverse complement strand
CACTGGGACTGTGTCCAACGAAGCTACCAGTGAAATGGGATATCCAGCTTGGCCAGCTGGACGTACCTGCATTTTTTCGTTGCAATTTTGACTGACATGGCACGCGGCCAAGCCTAGAACCGCGCAGTTGTATTTTCACTTCACGGTTGTCGCAATCTGGAATCAATTTTGGTTATTTACGATTAATTCAGCTGCATCAGAACCTTCCTCAGTAATTTCGTCGAAACCATGTCGCCGACAGTATTCTTGATTTTCTGGATTATTTCGCCGAAACCATGTCGCCGATGTATTTGGATTACTTCGTCAAAACCACGTCGCCGATATATACTTTTGATGATGATCTTGGACATGGAAACCATTCAGGAGAATTTCTATTATTCGTAGGATGCATCGTTAATTTCTTTGTTTCGTATCTAATCTGCATGTTTCAGGATTCAGTTCCTGCCGGATCATATAATGATCCATTCTTGTCTAGTGTGTGTGTAACGTCTGAATAGACGTAAAACTTCTGCTGCCGTCTTCTATTTATATTTTATTATATTATACTACAATTATTTATTGCAGGGGATCACCGGGGTCCCAGGGGGGGGTCGGTGATCAACGAAGACACCCCCCCGGGACCTGTGTAAAAATACCTGCGGGACTGTGGTGACGCACCTGGGCGCATTTAAGTCGCAGCTGGTGGTCACCATAGTCCCATTTATATATATATATTAAATATATATATATATATATTTAACTAACTAATCTTATTGCATGTTGCAGGATTCAGTTCCTGCCGGATCACTACAATGATCCAGTTCTTGTCTAGTGTGATTTCCATGGTGGCTCCGACATGGTGCCATGGGAGGCAACCCCTTTGTGGGTGACTGAGGACAGACTTGACTTCCGAATTCACACATTTTAACTTGGTAATTCATTTAAGTATTGTGCAACAGTTGGCCTTACGGTTGTGCACCACTTTGTCACGTCCCGCCGTTCCGGATGTCCCAGGGTTCCTCGCCAAAATTCTTGCCTATCAGAGTGAAGCTGTTCCGAACTTCCAGAAACTTCTTCTTTTGATCACTGCAGCTCCAGTTTATGACATTCAGGATAACAAACAAGGCAGGTTCATGCTTGCAGGTTTGGTGACTTTTTCTTTTGATGGTTTTCTGGGGAGGTCAAACATATGGTGTACCTAATTCGATGGAATCTGTCAAGCTGTTTTATGCCCTCTGGGCTGACCTGACTACCGTCCCGGCAAGGGAACAACGCACGACTCTTAGGTATTTAGGAACTGAGTCCTGGTTTTAGTTTTTCTGTGTTTTCACCAACTAGTTCCCCATTGGTCCCCTATTTCATGCTTTCATTCCCTCCCCAGGTAGGTCGGTTCCGTCGCGTGCTGAGGTTTTTGTAGGTTTACGCTGTGTCAGGTTGGTTCAGGCGCTTCCGTCTTCCCCCCCCTCCGCTGGTCTTGGTCCGTGCCTCCGCTTTTTTCTTTTCCCTTGCCTTTTCAGGGTTCGCCCGCTCCGGGCTAGGTGTGTTGGTGTGTGTTTGCTCCTTCCCTCTTCTTTTGCGTTCCCCTCTTCGAGTCCTGGTTAAGTAACTTTCATCTCATCTTCATTCTCATCTCATTTTCATTCCCCGTTCATCCTCATCTCCATCTCAATTTTACGCGCACCACCCTGCCGGAGGCAGGGTGTGTGTGTGTATAACGTCTGAATAGACGTATAACTTCTGGTGCCGTCGTCTATTTATATTATAAAATATTTTACTACAATTTATTGCAGGGGATCACCGGGGTCCCGGGGGGGTCGGTGATCAACGAAGACACCCCCCCGGGACCTGTATAAACGTACTTGCGGGACTGTGGTGGCGCACCTGGGCGCATTTAAGTCGCAGCTGGTGGTCACCATAGTCCCATTTATATGTGTATATATATATGTATATTTAATATATATATATATATATTTAACTAACTAATCTTATTGCATGTTGCAGGATTCAGTTCCTGCCGGATCACTACAATGATCCAGTTCTTGTCTAGTGTGTGGAAGTATACTTGAACGTTGTTAGCCACCCCAACGTAGCATGACGTCTGTGTGCAAGTGCAAGAAGAACGTGCAATAGCGTAGCATGACGTGCGTGTTTAAGTGCAAGAAGAATGTGCAGTAGCGTAGCATGACGTGTGTGTGGAAGCATACTTGAACGTTATAAGCCACCCCACCCCACCCCAACGTAGCATGACGTCTGTGTGCCAGTGCAAGAAGAACGTCGCATAACCACAACCTATCATGAACGTAACCTCAACATAGCATCAACTTGAACGCAAGACACATGAACGTTATTGCACCCCCCACCCCACCCCACCCTCACCGTAGCATCAACATATCATCAACGTTCAATTGCATCTTCTTGCATGAACCCTTTGCCTGCAACATAGCCCCAAATCACCAGACTTCTGCGATTCTTTTGCATCCCTCTGTCCTCTTCACACCGTGGCCGTCGCTTCTCGCGGTTGAGTCCCGCCCCATGTCTGTAGCCAAATCATCAGCGCAGCCAAGAACTTTGACATTACGAAAAGCGATGCCAACAGTATCATTGGCCCTTGAAACGTGACCTACAGCAAATACAGCATGAGCTGTCATGTCACACCCACTGCATGCCCGAAGGCAAATTCACATAGATCTGGAACATAGATGAAAATAGCACATTTATGGATGAAATACCTTTGAAAGAATAGATTCTCCACATCTATGTTAGTCTGTCCCATGCAGGGTGAAAACAATCTGTAACCCGGGCAGCACACCATTTGGCAGCCTGGAGATTATTGCCCAATGAGTTCGAACCATTTATTACAAGCTGCCCATTGCTTGACAGGTTGCCCAACTCTGGGCGTTGGCGTCCTCGTACCTTGTCATGGTCAATCTCTGGTAACTCATTAAAAATATAAGAAATAAACTGTTGCTGGTTATTGGTATTTTCCCATACTTTCCATTATAGCAAAGCCTAAAGGATCAAATTACATCAAATGACCTATCCGACCTATCCAGGGTTGAGGATGCTGTAAAAAAATTATACGAAGTACGACGACACTTAGACTTGGACATCCCGTCAAGCAACTGGACTGTGGCCTGGCCATTCTTCGTTCTGCACCGCAGCAAGTCGATTTAGCGAACCAACCCTGTCACCATCCGCAGGGATTTTCCCAGGTTGACCTCTGCATCCCCAAAAAGTGAGTGCGCCGCTCCCTTTTCCTCTCTATCAGCATTTTTGTGAAACTCAGTCATTCAAACTTCAAAGGCCTAGGGCTGATGGGAGCGGCCTAGGATACTTCGGTTTCAGATGGATATTGGGGTTCTGACCTATCATACCTATGAATATTGAAGTTATTGGTGATCGTCATACCACTGTAGCATGGTCTAGGCTGGCAGTTCTAAATGTCTTAAACATGGATGCCCGCATCGCAATCAAATAGCTTGCACACTTGTCTCATATTCCCATTCGGCGGCAGCTGCAGCTTGTTGCTGGCCTGGCGGCGTGTATTTCCTCACAAGTTGAAACATGTTTTTCCAACCTGAAGGTGACACGCCAGTCACTGACAGTCACTGAGCAAGTAGTTGATAGTTTCCACTGACAAGCAGTATCATGATATCATGATGAATGTAAACCATACAACGTGCAAAATGACGATGCCTCTTGATCAAATAACATGACACACACAAGAAATTGTCGGAACATGTGCAACATGTGTCAAAATGTATAATGTCGCAAACCATGGTAATTCATCCCAAGTTTCTATTGAATATGGGTGGTAAAATCCATCACCCACTTAAGGTTAATTGCATTGGGTTTGCCACACTACTAGTGCATAGCAACCCCGTCAAAGGTTGAAAAAAGTGGCAATCAAATCCGTATCAATATCTTAGTGAACAAATCTATACTGCCGGACAACTTGTTAGAACATCAAAGTGGTTGGTTTCCAAACGATCGCAAATTGAAAAAACATGACCAAAACTTAGAACATCCCGATGCTTTTTACGAGGTTCTGATGTTCTAAGTTTCGATTTCTGCAACTAAATCCGTAGGTGACATAGATACAATGCACATCAATGTACATTTTGGATCTTTCCCCTCCCGCATGATTGGCAATCAACTATAGAGCAATCGATCCACTGCTGTTTTCTCTTCATTTCCATGGGAAAAAAAACATAACTTGGAGGGTACCTGGAGGATTGCCGGATCGTCAGTGGAAGACCCGAGAAAACGATCTTTTGAACATCCCATCTCATTGCATCGAACTCTTCCACTTCAGTGATACCTTCGATAAATGAAAAAATGACAATACTTTATCCACGATAGTCTAAAAAAATATGTGGATAAATGGATATATCAACAGTATACTTCAATGTTGACCTCCTGCCTGATGTCCCACTGCGCCGCCGCCACATCTGCAAACAACGAGGTTTGGAGCTCGATCTGCGGATTTAGGTCACCGAAGAATCATTTGTAAATGGTGCTGATCTCTCATGATAAGAATAAATGAATAATATCCACTAATCAATAATGGGATAAATCATTTATGAATGGTGCTGATCTCCCATGTTCAATTTTGCTGTTGATAAGACCCCGCTAATAATGAATTAAGATGATTTAATCAGTCACATCCTTTTATGGGCACAACAATGGAGGCATCAACCAGTTTCAACTACCAAAAGTGGGAATATCAAGCAGCAAAATACAGATACAGTAATCGCTTCCCCCAAATGTTGCAGAACCCCCGAAGCGAAACCGTGGTTGAGTCCCGACTCGCCTTTATTTCGGGGCCCTTTTTGGGTGGTATTTATTATATAATCTTGACTGGTTGGTGGTTTCAACCCCTCTGAATAATATGAAAGTCAGATTGGATCATCAGTCCAACTATTGGGGAAAATAAACAATGTTCCAGAGCACCAACCAGTTCTTATCTTGTGAACGCTGCCGCTGGTTGCGGCTGTTGGCATCACCTCTGATGAGCATGTCGCATTGAATCATTTAGTTGTTGCGATAGAGACTTAGAACATCCCCGTCTCCTCTTGATTCTTGAAGTTATCGGACTCCCAATCTTCGGGTTCAAATGCTGCAATCCATCCGACAGAACGCATTTTAAAGGAAACTGGTGTTCACATATCAAACCTAAAGTTTTTTCAGAAAATTGCCGAATGACGGGTCCCTTCAGCACTGAAATCTTGATGCGTAAACCAGCCTTTTTGGAGGATAGATTTAGTTTCTGAGATCGAAACTTAGAACATCCCTGTTATTCAAAAGGGGCTCCCAAGCTACATGGATCTAATTTTGTTTTCTCATGGCCTAGGTGGTGAAAATGTCTTGACATGGAAGGGCAATATCATTTCAGACCCTCCCCCCCGATATCTTCTCAACTTGCTGCGAGTGCCTCATCAATTATATGAGGAGGTGAGGGTCTCTGAAACTTTATGTTAGTTGAGGGCCTTTTAGGTTTTATGTTAGCATTAGATTTTTGGGAGCACTATGCGCTTGCATTTTGGGAGCACTATGCAGTTGCTGAGTTAAGTACCAAAATTGAAGTGTTGCATAGGGGGTTCCCAAGCTACATGGATCTAATTTGGTTTTCTCGTGGCCTAGGTGGTGAAAATGTCTTGACATGGAAGGGCAATATCATTTCAGACCCTCCCCCCTCATTTCTTCTCAACTTGCTGCGCGTGCCTCATCATGTTTATGAAAAGGTTAGGGTCTCTGAAACTTTATGTCAGTTGAGGGCTTTAGACTTTTATATTGGCATTAGCGAGCATTAGATTTTGGGGAGCACTATGCCCAAAAAAAAGGGCCAAAGAAAAGCCCCTCATCGCTTCCAAACGACCCAAGATGTTGAAATCCCAAACCCCATGCGGATCCAACGAGGCACATTGCTGGGATGCAAAGCCTGGAGAATGCTATGGCTCCCCAAAAAAAACTCCCTCCGCGAAAAGCGGCACTTTTTCAAAACAATGGACTTTCACAGGAGTTCAACTATATACAGGTCATGCGAGCCCTTGCTGTGGCAAGTTGTTGCCAAGTTCGTAACTCAAATATCTTATCCTGTGGTCATAGAGCAGCACAGGGGCTCACACTCGTGATACACGGTGACTCAAAATGTCTCCGCTCCATACAGTCCGTCTGTGTAGGACTGGATCCATCAAGTGGACTTGGAAGTATGGACAAATGGCCCATCAGATAACAAGCCAACCATTCGTTGACAGGTTAACACAGCCATTGAACATGTGTTTGCGCAAAACAATTGGACAAAATCAGACACGATAAGCGACTGTGGGCAACAGTCCAAAGTTATCCAGCAGCTGAAACCCCTGAGAGAAACAGCAATCGCGACCATGGCAGGGAACACGCGATCAAGGCGCGATCAGGAAAATTTCAATTGCCAGTTCGCACGCTATGCGTTCAACTTGACGAGCTTTCCGTCGGGGTGTGTCTGAAAATGGGGTACACCCATGTACTCACAAAATGGCAATCTCAAAGACCTTAAAGGAACAATGAGGATAAAGTGCAGCAGATTTACGGATAATCACCTTATTTTCAGACAAACCATTTCATACGGCAAAGAAACAAGTGCATCCCTCAGAATTCAGAGTTTGTCATAGAACATTTGATCAAACTACAGCTTGTCACCTTGCTGAAACATCGATCTCTGAGGGTACGTCACGTCGAATATCGTAGGAATGAAAATCGACCTGCGCCTCTATGCCTCTATGATCTTCGCCCTATTAATTGAATTTCTCAGAAATTCACCGTTGGCACCTGGCAGCAAAAGCAAAGGCTTCGGCGAAAATCAAGTGGATTCAAGTGGCAAGAAATAGGGTACCTAGAGAGTAGTCTCAGATGTTCAGCAAATATCAGCAAATACTCATAAGTCAGATGAACAATGATAAGCCAAGATAAATCTCTGGGAACCATCCAAATCCGTTAAATTTTTGAGGGCAGGCAGATCGATTGTTTCTACAAGCCACACGTCCTGAATCTGAATTCAAAAAAAAGAACCTCCACATCGTTCCCAATGAGTATGTCTGAAAACAGAGTATACATGAGTATACCGAATACAACATTCAGCCCCCGACAGACCTCCACCCAGACCGCCCCACAGAAACCCCCCCAAACCACCCCCAGACACGCTCCACAATTCTCGGGCTGAAATGTAGCAATTCTTTAAAAGAACGCAATTTAAACGCACTGGTGTTCATACATATCACCCTTAAAGTTTTTTCAAGAACATTGTGAGATGATGGGTCCCTTTTGGCATTGAAATCTTGATGCAGAAAGCAAGATTGGAGGGTGGCAGAATTAGTCGCTGAGATCGAAACCTAGAACATCCCCGTTTTCTCTTGATTCTTTGGTGGTCTATATGTCAGTTGGTGGTCTCACAAAAATATGTCATTTACCCCTTTAAAATGCCAAGGGAGGTGTGCCTTATGAAACGGATTATAGGACATGGCAACACCAAGCAAGACAATCATTAGTCCACCATAAAAATGTTTTGGTGGGTTTTCGTTTCAAGGGGTTATGCTCTCTTTTGATTTTGCATGTGTTTGTTTGTTGCTTCTTTTTTGCATTACTCTTGAAGGAAACGGCGGTGTGCCTACCTTGAACCCAATTCGCTCCTAAGTACTTCCCGCCATACATAGCAAATTTTTATTTAATAAGGTCTCAAATTTAGTATAGGTCCCTAATGAGGATGTGCTTTACATTCAGAACCTTGGAGCGCTCGCTCCCCTGATCAGCGACTTCAACAAATAGATTCATTTTCTTTACCATATCAGGTCAGCACCAATGCGGTTGTCACACCTTCTGACAAACAGGTTTGGATGAATGAGGTATATATATATATGTGTGGGTACGTGGGTTCAAGTATGCATGCTTATATACCCAAGGATCGATAATCCGGGACCCCCATCTTGGGGTTGTCATGCAGCAATCTTTCCAAAAGAACACATTTTTGAGGAGCTGGTGTTGACGTGCACATCACCCTTAAAGCTTTTTCACATATATATATATATATATGTATATAGGCTCGTCCCAGGTCCTGGAACTACATACGATGGGGTGGGGGGATGGGGTGGGATGTTAACAATCATGTGAACTTGCAGAAGCAGTTGATGCTACGCACACGCGGGGTGGGGTGGGGTGGGATGTTAACTTTCATGTGAACTTGCAGATGATGATGATACTAATGCTGATGATGATGACGACCCTAATGAAACTTGTCAATTCCGCGACGAAATGTCGTCACGGAATTGACAAGTTTTACCAACCTAATTCGGGCTTGCGCAGTTCTAGGACCTGGGACGAGGCTATATATACCTAATATACATACACATATATATTGTGGAATGATTGATCCCTTTGGCATTGAAATCTTGATGCGTAAACCAACCTCCCCGGTTTCCCCAGTGATTCTCTAAGTTATTTTTATCTTCGGGTTGAAATATAGCAATCCATCCAAAAGAACGCAATTATATAAAAAGAACTTGTTTTCACATGCATATATCATCCTTAAAGTTTTTTCGGTACATTTCAACCCTAAGACCGAGGACCGGATATAGACCACTCGAAGAATCAAGAGGAAACGAGGATGTTCTAAGTTCCGATCTAGCAACTAATTGTGCCACCCCCAAGGTTGGTTTATGATGGTGTATGCATCAAGACTTTTAAGACAAAAGAACCTATCATACCAGGTAGCAATCCATCAAAAAAAACGTTTAAAAAAACTAGTGTTTACGTACATATCACCCTTAAAGTTTTCTCAGCAACATTGTGGGATGATGGTCCCCTTTGGCATTGAAAACTGAGAGAATAAACCAACGTCTGGGGGTGGCAGAATTAGTTGCTGAGATCGAAACTTAGAACATCCCCGTTTCCTCTTGATTCTGGGAAAATCATCCTCCAATTTGCCCAGCCCAGCGCAACTTATTTGGATTTGATCAACGAAATTAATGTGTTCCCGACATATTTCGGAGAACTGGCTATGGTGAAAGGGGATGTTTCACCAACCCTTGTCGGTCAAATAGGCCCCAGAGATAGGTGGAGCCCGCCAGAATGACAATGCAGTTTATGAACTCCCCGCGAACTCCTTTGATTTTTATAATCCAATTCTATCCGTCGATATCCTCACTATAAGTACCATGAAAGATATACGAAAGAACACATAATATGATATAATATGGTCAACTCATATGTTTGTTGAATAAATTCCCACGTTTCTTTGTCAAGTGCTATTCTTGGTTTGTTGAGTCACTATTTGCCAATTTTTTTTCCACATGATTCATTTTTGAACTTCCCAGTTTCCAGGTTTTGAAATGATTTTCCCTTTGACCTTACTTGGTTGGCCCCCCCGATAACTTGGTTTATAGACCTACCGAACTATAGTGGGCACCTACTACCGCCCTTGTTCTCATAGTTTCACGTTACTTTTCAGAAATCAACTATCCCATTTTTCACATCACCATGTTCGACTAGTGATTTATCACCTTTGTTTTCCTCTCGCCGAAGCGGCCTCAGCAGTTCCAGATCCTTGTCCTTCGGAGTGGTCTCTTCGGTGCGTCGGGTGCGACTGGCTCTGCCATCCTGGGCGAAGGCCGAGAGGGGGCGTGCCATGGGGCGAAAGCAACGGGAGTGAACAATTGGATAAAAACGGCTGATTTATCGGAATGTCATAGTTAGGAATAGAAAAATATGTTATTAAAAAATATATATGTATATATATATATTTATAAAAATCTATATATTAGTGGGATATAATGGGATTATAAATGGGATATTCATAGGAAAATCCCAGGAGATCCCAGGAGTATCATGGGATATGATGGGGATATAATGGGTTTGCAAGGTGGTGCCCCCCCAGTGATCTTTGTTGGTTTATAAAGCCATGAGCTAGTTCGATATATCTACCATAGACCATAGGAGCCTTACCTTGATGGGGTATCATATAGTATGGCTTGTAAATATTATTGCTAGTTAGTCTTATCCATTACTATTTTATTATATTAATTGGTATTATATAATGGTGGTTTGCCCTCCAAAAGGGGAATAATCAACAAGAATTGGGTGATTTCTGTCTTTAAATGGAGATTAACCATCCAAAGATGGATCCAGTTCAACCATCAAACATGGCGGTACCACGGCGATATAGTGGAATATACAAGGAATTACCCTTCGGTGTCATCACACGTGGCTGGCCGGGAAATCTCGGAACTCACTTACAGTTTATAGCTTGGACAATCATCGAACAAACTCTGGTGGATTTTCCAACCACAGCAATGATTACTGGAGGGCAAGTAATCCCTTCACCCATTTTTTCCAATACCACCATATGGAATCCGGAATGACCGGATCCTTTTCTTTCCAGGGTTCGAAACGGGGGGTATTAATATTGGGAAGGGATTATAGTTACTTACATCTGTGTCTTTTGAATTTGAATCGATTTTAAACCCATGGGCGCCTTTGACCCATGTTCCCAGGCTTGCCTGGGTTAATCTTAGGTAGCTCCTTGGATTGAAAAATGTTCCCTATCAAAATGGGGGTATGAATGGTATAAACAAAGACTACAGTGACAACACTGGGAGCACCATTTCGTACACCTATCTAACCAAGACCCGAAAATTGGATTTGTTGTTCCTCTTTGTGGGCCAATGGGGGGAAGAACCAACAAATTGGTCACACAATTTTTCTTTTGAGGGGTGATAACGGTTTTGCAATGTGTTGCATGCGTGAGGTCCATGTTGCCCAACCCAATCTCTGACTTTAAGACACAATGCTAAAATTGAAATTTAAAAAATATATATGACTGGTTGGTGGTTTCAACCCTCTGAGAAATATTAGTCAGTCGGGATTATTCTTCAACAAAAAATGTTCCAAACCACCAACCAATTTAGTTTGATGAAGATAACATTATATCTATCTATTGCGTTGTCCGCGAAAAACGATTGAAGTGGGATGGGTTGGTGCCACCATGGAATTTCTCGTCGAAAAAAACAACGTTCAAACAACGATGTCTTGCCCCTGACTCCAGCACTTCATTGGGAAAATGGCGACCATTTCTCAATCTATCCCATGGTTTTCTCCTTGGTTTACTGGTTTACCATGACACTCGCCATTTCAAAAACTGAAATTCCCAAGCATGTTGATAAAGCAATGCCTTAAAATACCCGGCGAAACGGGAACCGTGCTCGTAAAAACACATTGTTTAAAAAAATGATTTTGGCACTTTGGCGAAACACGAATTTCGTATTTCAAAATCTTCCAAACCATGGATTCCAAAATTTTGGTGTTTCCGCGTTTTACCCCAGTAACAGATCATTTTCATCGGAGGGTTTTCGTGGGGTTGAAAAAAAATATATATATATATATTTCGCCAGAAGAGGCGTTTCAAGGCTTCAATTGTCTTCTTTTGCAAGTTGGCACTGCGGTGTATGTACCGCCATTGCCAAAAAATTTGTGTACAACAGCAAATCGCGGCTTGCGGAGGACAAACTTTTGGGAATGTAATTCTTTAATGCAGACCATGTGGCATCAATATACGCATCAATAGAACCAGTGTGACAAACGAATTTTTCCCTGCCGCGATATGCTGGTAAACTTAGTTGGAACTTGATGAAGAAGAAAGCAATGGAGTGGAAGTTGTGTTACAAGACCACCAACGTAGTAGGAACTTGACAAAGACAATAGCAGCAACGAAGTTGCGCAAGTTGTGACACAAGCTAAAACAACGTAGCCGGAACCCAATCGAGAAGATCACAACGCAGCCGCAAGCGGCGGGAGAAAAACCAGCAATGTAGCCGGAACCCCGGCTACGTGGTTGGGGCTTGACCAAGAAAATAGCAACATAGATGCGAGTTGTGTTACAAGAGTCAACAACATAGAAGGAACTTGATCAAATGATAACAACGTAATTGCAAGTGGT
>Ga0126342_10018483_pt1 | contig 11944 bp, 9 predicted proteins | sample Cyp1metagenome_FD_92528 | JGI IMG/M metagenome (GOLD analysis project Ga0126342, IMG submission 92528) | Coral microbial communities from Lord Howe Island, Old Settlement Bay, Australia - Cyphastrea 1 metagenome | ecosystem: Host-associated > Invertebrates > Cnidaria > Coral ... | reverse complement strand
GGCTGCAGTTGTAGTCGTAGTGTAGTGGAGTTGTAGTTGTGGTGTAGTGTAATTAGTGTAGTGTAGTTGCAGTTGCATTTGTGGTGGTGTAATGAGTGTAGTGTAATGTAATGTATGGTAGTGTAGTGTAGTCTAGTGTAGTGTAGTGTAAAGTAGCGTAGTTGTAGTTGTAGCTGTAGTTGTAGTTAGTGTAGTGTAATATAGTGTAGTGTAAGGTGGTGTGGTGTAGTGTTATGTAGTGTAGTGTTATGTAGTGTGGTTGTAGTTGTAGTTGTAGGTGTAGGTGTAGTTGTAGTTGTACTTGTAGTTGTAGTGTAGTGTAGTGCAATAGAGTGCAGTGTAGTGTAGTGGAGTGTAGCGTAGTGGTAGTGGAGTGGAGTGTGGTGTAGTGTAATGTAATTAGTGTAGTGTAGTGTAAGAGAGTGGAGTTGTAGTTGTAGTTGCAGTTGCAGTTGCAGTTGTAGTTGTAGTTGTAGGTGTAGTTGTAGTGTAGTGTAGTGTAATTGGTGTAGTGTAGTGTAGTGCAGTTGTAGTTGTAGTTGTAGTTGTAGTGTAGTGTAGTGTAGTGTAATTGAGTGCAGTGTAGTGTAGTGGAGTGTAGTGTAGCAGCGTGGAGTGTAGTGTAGTGTAATGTAATTAGTGTAGTGTAGTGAAACAAGTGTAATTGTAGTTGTAGTTGTAGTTAGTGTAGTGTAGCGCAGTGTAGCGTAGTGTTGTGTAGTGTAGTGTTGCTGTAGTGTTCTGTGGTGTTACTGTAGTGTAGTGTAGTGCAGTGTAATGTAATTAGCGTAGTGTAATGTAATTAGTGTAGTGTAGTGTAATGTAGTGTAGTTGTAGTTGTATTTGTAGTTGTAGTTGTAGTTGTAGATGTAGATGTTGTAGTGTAGTGTAGTGTAGTTAGTGTAGAGTTGTAGTTGTAGTTGTAGCTGTAGTTGTAGTTGTAGTTGTAGTGTAGTGAAGTGGAGTGTAGTGTAGTGGAGTGTAGTTGAAATTGCTACAAAACCTCACGTTTTGCTCACTTTTGACAAGGTGCACAATCCCATGCGCCTGCCACACGAAACGACATCTGAATGTCCAAAAGTGGTCCGTACCCGTCAGTTTTTTGCACTTTTAAGTTGGAAATGTGCTTGGCGCCACAAGGGCATGCACTTTATGAACATCTCAACTTCCAAAAGTTGTCTGAACGTGGTGTGTTTTGTACATTTTGACTTGGAAATGTGCTTCGCGCCACAATGGCGTGCACTTTTTCGACATCTCAACTTCCAATGGTCCGAACCCCTGGTGTTTTTAACATTTTGACTTCGAAATGTGCTTCGCGCCACAACGGCGTGCACTTTTTCGACATCGCAACTTCTAAAAGTGCTCTGAACGTGGTGTGTTTTGTACATTTTGACTTGGAAATGTGCTTTGCGCCGCAATGGCGTGCACCTTTTCGACATCTCAACTTCCAAAAGTGCTCCGAACATGGTGTGCTTTGTACATTCTGACTTCGAAATGTGCTTCGCGCCACAGCAGCGTCCACTTTTTCGACATCGCAACTTCCAAAAGTGCTCCGACGTTGGTGTGTTTTGTACATTTTGACTTGGAAATGTGCTTCGCACCACAACGGCGTGCAACTTTTCATTTCTCATCTGACCAGATGGCTCCGCGCCCGCCGCTTTAGCGAGCCCACTTTTCGACCCTCCGGAGCCACAAATCATTGGAAAAACTCAGTGAATCACGACTTTTTTACCTTTTCCCGCACCTGCATCTTCTTTCTTCTGACTCTTTCTCTTCTCTGATCTTCTCTCTTCTGCTCTTCTCTTCTCTGACCCTTCCCACCTCTGCTTTTCCATCTGTCCATGTTGTAGGAAGTTTGACTTCTAAACTTCCTTCGAGCACCCAACAGCGGACCTAGCTGTTAACATCAAACACAACTCTATTTTTGTGCCATTGGGCAAATGTCGCCCTACCTGAAGTGCGCAGGCAGTGCAGACTTTGGCCCGTCAAATCAGGGACACAAAAGCCATGAAGGCGAAGTGGCAAGGAGAGATTCGGACAACAACAAAGAGGATGCCTAACTTAGTCGTCATAGTTATCAGAGACGATTGTTGCCATAAGATGTAATGTCAAGTACTGGGACAGGCTCGATGCGGGGGAAGAATGGGGGTCACAAGGGTGGCGTCATGTGTTTGACAAGTGCGAGATATGCGCTGAAGACAGTGTTTGTCCAAATGATTAAAGGAGTGAACTTGTGGTTTCATGGCAGGGTCACATTCTCCGGCACTTGAAAACAGCAAAGATATCAGCATATCAGCGAGCGTGCTTACCTCTTTCGAAAGATCACTAGACTCGCACACAGAATTCATTCCTAAACTGCGTTGTTCAGATTCATGTTCATGCCCATCAGTTTTTCATTTTTTTGAAATTGTAGTTGTAGTTGTACAACGCATATGGCCTGAAACAGGCTCTCATTTTTTGATGTTGTCATGAGTGGAGGCAACCAAGCGGTTTAGATGGTGCAAAATTGACCAGCCACCAATGATCTTCCGGCATACCTTGGCGGTCAGAAAGCTCGTGCAAAACTCAGGGGGGAGTTTTTGGGAGGGAACCCTGTTTTGGAGCATGCTGACCCGCTCAGGCTGGGGAGTGGGCTCTTGATGAGCAGGAAAGTAGAATGAAAATGCATTATGTTCTTTCAGAGTAGAGCCTTCAGTGAGACTAAAGCCCCGAGGTCAGTGTCTTCACAGTGGTCAATGCGTCTGTGGACTCTTATAAACACGAACTTTGGTCTCAGTCAAAGCAAGATTTCCTCCTCCAAGATCTAGACATTATGCTTCGACCTTGAATGAGTTGGAGTGACGGACTCATGAGTGAATACAAAGTCGAGATAAGTCGAGCAAATGCGGTCTCCTTATGGAAGACTCTTGACATTCTCCAGGCAATGTGGCTCTCGCAGACGCTTTACTCGTTCAAAGCGCGTGGTCATGGGTCAGAGCTGGAACGTCCACTACTGGTGGTGGTCCGTGATGTGATCAGTGAACCTTGGCCATCTAAGACCTCGCTGGAATTAAGCATGACAGAAGAGACATGAAACAAAGCAACACACGCCTTGAAGCGGTTGGTTCATGTGGCTCTTGATTTTACACATTGTCGGTAGAAGGTAAAGACTGACTTTTAGGTTGCATTGCGGTGTTGGAAGACAAGTTGACCCGTTGCTCAAGTGGTCCTTCTGTGAATGCTTTTGTATGTACTTTGTCCTTGTGCGGCAGAGGTGGTACAAACTCTAGTCATATAGTCCTTTTTCTCTTGGCAAGTCTTTCTGGTTTGATTCTGATAAGTAGCAAGATGTAGAGTGAGGTGACTGAAGAGTCAAATCAGCTGTTCTCGCGAGTCCTCTTTTTCTTGCCACAAGGAGACGTACCTCTGCGTTGGGGCAACGCCTCAATCGGTGTCAGATCAAGACGAGTTTGGAATGCTCTTCCGAGAGGTCTTCAAAAAGAACACTTCTTTGCGGTACCGTCACTTGGTTCAATTGATTTGATGATGTGTTTGCGAGGCAGGTTCAGATACATGTGACCACATATGAAATAGACGTGAAGAATCAAGGTATGAAGAACATGGACAACATACCTATCTATCTGTCTATCTGTCTATCTATCTATCTATCTATCTACCTATCTACCTATTTATTTATCTACCTACCTACCTATCTATCTACCTATCTACCTATCTACCTATCTACCTATTTACCTATCTACCTATCGATCTATAGATCTATCTATTTATGCATCCATCCATCCATCCATCTATCCATCTATCCATGTATTCATTTATCCATCTATCCATCTATCCATCTATCCATCTATCCATCTATCCATCTATCCATCTATCCATCTATCCATCTATCCATCTATCTCTCTATCTCTCTATCTATCTACCTATCTACCTATCTCTCTATCTCTCTATCTATCTATCTATCTATCTATCATCTATCTATCTATCTAATCTAATCTAATCTAATCTAATCTAATCTAATCTATCTATCTATCTATCTATATTCATAATGATTTAATTTGTATGTAGATATAAGTATTTTTTGTATATAGTATACAATTGTACATAAATAAATATGTATATATATATACACATACGACGCATTGATAAACTCCCATGGTGGCACCACTGCCTTATTTTGTACTGTAGGAAAGATGGTTTAGTTGTAGTTGTACTAAGATTGCATCCAAAGTGGCTGGGGTTGCAGCAGGACCGAAGTCAAGGTTTCGCGCAAGGTCCACACACATGCTTTGTTTTATAGATGACTGCGAGGATTTTTAGGGCTCGGAGTCTGCTTTTTTGAACATGTGGATTGCTTGGATTGTGTAGAATTGACCAATTGTGAACCTTAGATTACGCAGCAACAAAGTGGATGGCAAGCATGGACATCTCACACATGTAGGATGTAAGAAGATTTTGGCTGACTTGTTGCGCGCAAAGTCGCAAGACGCAAGGTGGTGATTGAGGGCATGGTATAGACATAATATATAGACCCAATCACAGAGAACAGGTTTGGTCTCAATGCACAAACTCCGCCTCAGATCCTAACCAATTCACAGTTCCAATCTTCGAGGTTATGACTTCTTTGACAAGTCCTGCATTGGAGTCGCTGCAGATGACATTGACCGATTCCTGAATGCGCTGAAGTTGATTTGAACATATCAGACAGCCCTCATTGTACCTTATAGCGCGAGTCAAAGGGTTTGCTGATGCAGTTGAGCGTGGCTCAGTCTGACCCCTTTACGCGACTCGCTCGAGCTGAGACCTTGGAAAGCAAAAGGCTTTCCCCAAACAATCGAAATGCCTGAACAGTTCTGTCCTCAAGAAACATCCTTGGGAAAAAACAATTGCAGATTTTTGCCAACCATGCTCAAGCTCAACGGCGACAAACCCAGGATTGTAACAAAGCCTTTTCTATTCCGATGTAGACCCCTTGATGGTTCAAACTCACATTTTGCCTTGCACTTATAGTTGCATCATGTTGCCCATCATTTTCCATTTAGAAAGGCGTGGAAAGTTGCAGAAATTGTGAAAATGTGCGAGTCCTGCTTTTAGAGATGGTTACTGTTGGGGTTGCCAGCTTTGGGGCGACCAGAGCGCACTGGGGAAGCAGAGTCGCCATCCAAGCCGCAAGGCCGCTATGCCTCTAAGTGACTATGCCACTATGCTGTGTCTAACAGAGTCTAATATCATTACGTGATTCACACCTCCACGGACATGGCAATAGACTTGCGAAAGGTAAGCATACTGTGGACACTGTGGATGGAAGAAATCCTGCAACAGCTTGTAACTATTGGAAACTACCAAACACTGTAAAGAGCCGGACTGTAACGGAATAAGCCATCTACCACCTGGTGCAGGATTCGTTCCATCCAGAGTAGGATCATGTTGGGACATATGCTATGTCCGACCAAGATTACATATTACATGTTATCACATCATATAAATATGCATTTGTATAAAGCATATATAAATATTACATGTATATGTATATGAATATGTATATGAATATGTATATGTATATGTATATGTATATGTATATGTATATGTATATGTATATGTATATGTAAGTGGATACTTGTATCATCACATCATGCCATGTCATATAATGCAATGACATGAACAGCGTGTGTACGTGTTTGTTTGTATGTCTGTGTGCGTGTGTGGCATGATTCATGACGCAAGAATGCTTGAATGCACGATTCCATATCATGCAAGCCAGCAGAATGCAACGAGCCACTGATATACTGATTACTTCCAATTCAAGGCAATGTACTGTCATGTCCTGTCACGTCATGTCAAGTTCTGGATTCAATACATGACATGCACGCACGGCTCCAAGGCAAGCGACCTGTACAGGCTTCACGGATAGAAATGGCTGACATGGCTGGACACGCATGTACATCATGTACAGTGAAGGCCTGCGGTTGGATGGTATGCTTTGTGCTCTGGCGGAGCTGCGAGTGGGATGTGAGCGACTGTCGAGCTGTGGGAGAGCGCACTTCAACGCACTTCTAAATAGACTCGAGAAGCCCAAGGAATCCATAGTAACTGCCATAGTGAGAGAAAGAAGGATACTGTAATCTAAAAAGGGGGAGGAAGGCCAAACACAGAACATTTATGTGGACAGGAAAAGCAGATCAGCAGATCGTATTCATGGTCAGACTACGGATCACTTTCAGAATTGGAGCTTGTTTAAGATGCAGTGAAGGGGTTGGAGAATTGTCTACTAGCACTAATGTTGGTGCGGCAAACGTTGGGCTCTTCAGCTGTTTGACTTGAGAAACTGAGCTTTGACAGTTGTTCACTCAGTGGCGATCGAGTTGACTGGCCTGACACTTTGCGGTCAGGTGCTGTCTGTTCTCGCTGCAAAAAAGTTGACCGCAACTGTTGTGGATGTGACAGGGGACAAGAGCAAGAAAGATATTGGAGAAATGTGAGCAGAGGCTTCTTCTGATAAGACCTAGGAGTTCCAGGCGGTTAAAAGCTGCAGGGGCAGGACTTTCTTGGGAGAACCAATATTAAACGATTGATCACGGTGGTAACAAGGTGATGACAAGGTGATGACAAGGTCATGAAGGTGTGATGATCGCTTGGGTGAAGAAACGACCTGACTAACTTGCTTGGATTGTTCTGAACTTAAACATGTTCTCTATGCGCCAAGGTCATGTGCCAAAGTGCCGTGAGCATATATAGAAGATGATAGAAGATGATAGAAGATGATAGAAGGAAAAAGTATGCAGGATGCACAGTGGAAGCTGCTCTTGCATCATTCAGAGTGCATGATTGATGCCATCGATCCACCCATACTCTGGCTGCAGAGTATCGGATGACACAAAGTGTTCCGTGTTTCGTCGATGTCGGACTTTGATTTTGGACCGCTTTCACTCTAACTCTAATTGAGAATTTCTTCAAGCACAAGGTCGCATCAAAACAGCAATGGAACCTGCCCATAATTGCATCCACATTCCATACAGTACCGATTAAGACCTCACAGAAGCAATCATACCGTGGATAGTAGCCTGGTTTCGAGATTTGTGCAAGAAATGGACTTCACCAAGTTTTCTGCTCGCCTAACAGATCTTTTAGCATTGGGGAAAATCCACCAGCAAACATGTGCGCTTGGAGACTGTTTAACTTTTATAGGTTTGCTTCAGCTGATCTTATATTCGCGAGCATCAATCTTGCAAGACAGCTGTCCTTGCTCGACGCAAGCCGCAGCAGTTTGTGGTTTTGGAACGGACACGAAAAGATGTGCATGTATATATGCGTTATATATATATAGATATCTACATCTATATCTATATCTATATCTATATCTACATCTATATCTATATCTATATATACATTAATATAGACACACACACAGACTGCGTGTATAGGCTGTGTATACACTTTTAATATACACGCATCGATTTTAAGACAAACACACACACACACAAACCTGTCTAGCTACGCACATAACCTGTCCGATTTGCCTTGAATCTATTCTTAAGGCTACTTTGCAAGCAATGACCAGCAGCGTTTTGAAGGCCGTTGTGTGCGTTTGAGAAAGATTCTCTAAGATGTTTTCTCCTAATGATTACTATGGTCAAAATGAGTCAAAATCCATCCGATTCAAGGGCTCTCAGTCGGTTATTTTCCGATTCGGCACACAGTCTGCGTCACCATGTCGCGCCGAGATGAGGAGGCACAGAAGCTGGGTGGAAACTTCTGCCCATATTTGCTTCGCATAGATGGCTTATATCCGTTATATCAATTTGATACAATGTGCCGTTCTGGACTTCCAGAAACCTATATGCCCAAATGAGGATGTGTAAAGCATCTCTGATTGAAGTTTCTGATCAAGGGGTCGCGTTTGCCCGAAATAGTGCTCATGACCGGTAAAGCGATAAGGAATAAAGAAACTCTGTATAAGTATGTACAATTTTCTTTTGGGACAAAACAATAGGTCGATCCAATTTACATGGGTGTTATTGAGCTCAAATTTCAGAATGCTTGCACCAAAAGTCTATCCAGAGCAATTGGTGTCGACATCATGTGGCGGTAGCATGTATACTCTGTCGCCTTTATTCCCGCACGTGTGCGATAGGATTGATACTCACTTTAGCATTCCACAACATATAAGCCTATAAGCCCAGTGCAAAAGGTATGCAGTACCATATCTTGCTTGCCACTGATCATCCAAAGTCCGGAGTCCAGTTGGTCATCAGATTTGCCAAATTTTGTTTTGCTATTATATTTTGCTTTGCAGAGAATCCTCTGATGTACCTAGCCATGCTTAGCCCATGCAGTAAATTTCAAGAGTCCAACGTTCAGGCTTTGGGACCTCTGTCTTGATATCTGCCAACGAAGACCCTAGCTGCCCTAGCTGGTCTAATTGGTATGCTCTGGCGGCTGTAGCGAGATACTGATTGTTATGCCTCTCCAAAAAGAATTGATGATCAATGCTTTTGATGCATTCGCAATTCAGCAAAGAAATCACATCCTCATCAGACATGTTTGGGCAATGCTTTCTATGCCAGTGCGAGCGTCCTCGAATGCTGCGGATTGAGGTGGGTATGAGGGCAGCTGTGGACTGTAATTTCACAGATTTCACTCCAGATTGAACGGTTATTTGGGTAGTTTCAGCATGTAGAGAATTTGATTGGTTTCAAGCACAAGTTGACCGATCTATGGGGCCATTTGTTTCGTTCATTGGGTCTTGCCGTGAGGTGTAGATCCGCAATATGACCATTTCAAAGTCCTGCTACTTCCATCTTTCTTCTCAACTGCATTCTGCAATTTGCTATCGAGGTGCATGGCCTTCTACATGACTGGTTTGATTTGGTCTGCCTGCCTAGCGGCACATCGATTTTGTACAACAAAGCCCCATTGAAAAGCCTTTGTAAGCCTTTGTAACTACTCACTTACTCTATCTTCATAATGCCGGTGGGCCTGTTGACATGCTCTGCACAGCTAGCGACGTTGTTGACTGGCCTTTTGTAAGCAGCAATTTGTGATGGGAAGATACTTACATTTGCATGGTAGATAGAGGCCACTTGAATCCGCACCGAGATGCACCAAGGATGATTTGGGAGACATGGTTAAGTCTTCAGGCGTGAAGAGAACTTGGCTGAAATCTTCAAGCTGCTTAAAGACTCTTTTTGTAACCAGCATAGTGTTTGAAACACGGCAACACTACTTACTTGCATCCTGTGATCGACTGCTTCTCGCGCACCCAAAGAGAGCCCATTCTTCAAGATGCACACACACACAGACTGAATGAAACAAATAGGAGACCTTTCTTCTATTTTCTTCTTCCCTAGCATCATGTATCCCTGGCATGAAACAATGAGCATATCTTCTTTCTGCACTGTTGATACCCTTATCTCGTGGGCGAAGCGAGTTCAGCAATGTTTCACCGGTGCAGACTGTGCTCGTTTTCTCATTGCGCAGGTTTCAATATCACGCTTCGAGAAAACATCGCTCGTTACTTCGGTGTGCCGGTCCGGGTGCACAGCCAGCGATGTGCTTCCCCGGGTAAACAGATGGTGAAAACGAGTTGTAACGAGTCATAATGATCAGGAGAAAGTTGAAGAGAAATCTTCAAGCGCTGCCACACCTCAGCACAGTTTCTCGAAGGAAAGACGGCACAAACACCTCATTTCTGCGCAGGCTAAATGCCCTGATTGAGCTCTCTTTGTCCATTCCACATTTGCACTTGCCCATGATCAAGTGCAGTTGGTTTAGTGCATGATCATGTGACCTTCTTGCTGCACATTGATGTACTACCCTGGTGCATTGAAACAATACAACAAACCATGGATGTAAATCATATAAAAGGCTATCGAGCTTGGCAACATTGTAACATGACTGCATGCACAGGCACAGTGGTCACATGATGCACATACTCTCACACTCCTTCAAGTTAGACAGAAGGCAATGGGTCTGAAAGCTGGCAGGTGGAACAACAAGCTCTATACGACGAGGCGCACCTGCTCTACTATTTTCGTTCTATCATGCAAAATGGATCAAAATGGTGTGTCCTGTTCAAAGTTGTGATTGGCAGAATTGGCAAGTTCACATTTGAACGCTTCCATCCCAGTTGCAGCGTCATCGTTTTGTCATTGTTCTTTTCCATTTTATTCCTTTTGCTTAGACTTTTTATAAACTTTTAGATCTTTCATTGTGAAAATGGCAATCCAGTCTAGCAACTTCTGACCGGACAGGATGGGCTGCTGGCAACAACGGCGGACTTGCGCTGGACCCTTAGACTGAGAGAATCACAGTGGTCTCGCACTCTGCTTCTTGCAGGATCTTCCACTCTGATCCGAAAAGCGAACATCCCAGATCTTGACATGTCTCCACACGTCTCCACACGTCTCCCCAACCAAGCTGCGTGCTCAAGGCCGTGCTTTACAAAGATATGCTCCTAAGCTGTACGCCCTAACCTCAAGATTGATAGCAGAATGCCTTGCAAAGAGGTCTCGCAAAATGATCATATTTTGTCACAGTCATCACGAATCAAGCTAGCTGACAGCTCACAAAGCCCGGAATCTGCTTGTAACCCAACAGACTACAGCTCTTGAACTTGTGAGCCTTTATTGCCCCGGCAGAGAGACAGCTAGAGAGAACACATGCACATGGCAGACATGGAATGTCCAAAATGAAGCATGACAGAAGCAATTGCGTTGAAGATGAGCTGTACTCTGCCGTATTCCCTCCTGAGAAAAGGGAGAATTACAAAGAACTTATTGACCTATTGGTACACAGACATTTGTGGGGAACTGCTGCACTGCAGGCTGTCTGACATTGCTTCCTTACCAAGGTTTACAACTTCAGTGAGATTGGACCCTCCCTTGGCATGGCAGTGGAGTGGTGGATTGGAGTGCAATCTCAAAAGCAAGTGGAACATTTTGCTGAGTAACCAAAACTATGCCAAAGTTATCAAAAAGACAAGCTAATAACAGAAAGACAGAGGCTTATATAATCAAAAAGGCGCGTACCATCCAAGATAAAGTTCTCATGTCATCCAGTTGTGTATTTTACTTTTCGAACTGGGAGGGTTTGGAACTCTGAAGCCACCTGCGTGTTCTTTTGCCTGTGTTAGGCAGCGGCTTGTTGCTTCGCCATTGTCTTCAATCATGAACCGCAGGCAATTTTGGAATTTCAAAAATCTGCCCCAACAGTTCCCCACGCTTTCAGCCCGTGTCTCGCCTGAAAGGGAGCGATGAAGATCATCTTAACTTGGCCATGATAACCCCTTGCTCATCAGCAACACCAAAGCTCAAATGACATTTGTCTTGCTCAATCATTTGTTGATGAGATATAAAACTCCCAAGAACACTCCTTCTTCCAGATACCTAAACTATAGCCGAAGCTGAAGCTGCCTTTCAATTTGAGTCGCAACTTATTGAAGTGACTTTTCTTTTAAAACTCTCACAGTACCTTCATGCGAATTCGTGTCTGCTTTACGAAGTTCTTCCAAGTTCTTCCAAGTTCTTCCAAGGTCAAGACTATGGCAGCTGCTGAGCCGGACTATTATGAGCTTCTGGGTGTCTCCAAGGGTGCCACACTGCAGGAGATCCGTGCAGAATTCCGCATCTTGGAGACGAGATGATGTAAACGCCGGTTGTATGGGAAGAGTGGCAACAGCAGAAGATCACTTCAAAATACTTCAGAGTACTGGATGAGAGTTTTTGATGTTTTTGACTCGCTGTTTGCGCTTCGACTTCACTTTCAAAAGGCAAAGTCGTTGCATGCTGCCAGTCTTGAGAGCTGGTTTGTGAATGTTTGTGACAGGGTGCAATGATGTGCAATGATGTGCAATGATGTGCAATGATGTGCAATGATGTGCAATGATGTGCAATGATGTGCAATGATGTGCAATGATGTGCAATGATGTGCAATGATGTGCAATGATGTG
>Ga0126342_10018482_pt1 | contig 11944 bp, 8 predicted proteins | sample Cyp1metagenome_FD_92528 | JGI IMG/M metagenome (GOLD analysis project Ga0126342, IMG submission 92528) | Coral microbial communities from Lord Howe Island, Old Settlement Bay, Australia - Cyphastrea 1 metagenome | ecosystem: Host-associated > Invertebrates > Cnidaria > Coral ... | reverse complement strand
GTCAGAAACAAACAATCTAGAACATCTAAACAAGTGCCTACGCGAGACTGCCTACGCAGCCTCTCCTACATTATCCTACGTATATGCCTACGCGAAACCTACGCACCAAGCAGAATAGCCTACACATGAATGATGTGAGTTCCTTCTCAATCTAAATTCCATCATCTGGAAAAAAAACGTGGCTCATGTGGCGAATTAATTCGGAGCCTCACTTGCAATGAAGATGCTGAAGCACATTAACGATCAACGAAACAAACAATCTTCAAATCAAGTTTCTTATTTTGAGGGGAGTTCTTCAAGAGCAAAACGACACCAAGAATGAATATACCTCTGAAGCAAACAGTTTCATGACCCCCATCGGGTAACTGCCTAGAATCAAAAGTGGAGGAAACATGTTGACTCACAGTCAACAAAACTGATAAAACGTGATTACCAAGATTTACCAAGGATGATGCTGGATACACCGATACACCTGCCAGGTGCAGGATCAACTGCCGATTTTTTTCCCAACAGTCACTGGGAGTCAGACTGCAAGGGCTCTGTGCCCCCTTCCAGCTTGGCCTGACGTTGCTCCAGATCCTCCATGAGTATGCAACATTCAATCCTCGATGTTTACCCCAAAAACACACACACATTTATACTATAAATACACATTTATACTATAAATACATATATATATATACTATATATACTATAAATGTATAGTACCATACAGATATGGTAGCACCAAGAACTAGTCTTTTTATCCGAATTGATATCTTTTGATATCTTTGACTATTATTTATTAAGATTTATGTTTTGTTCATGGGCGTTGCAAGGACCCTTCAACAAGCATCGCACTCTCGTCCGATGCAGGGAGATGATCGAGAGTAGGCTTAGCGCACCAACCCTGTGCATCACAACTACACAACGTCAAGGCCTTACATCATTTATTTAGTTGACATAATTTGTTGATTTATAAAATGTACACCTGGAAATTTTGTTGATACGTGTATATATATATATATACATATATGATGTATATATATATATATGAAGATATCAGATAGCAAATGGTGAGCATATATATATAATGTATACATAATGTAAGGTTACACTCAGGTGTGTATGATTGATATGATTGTATATAAACCCACTACAAGACAAACAAAGCTGCAAGTCTGAAAGCAAATTGAATTGCATCAGTGAATCACAGTGAATCCTCGCCACGCCTCATACCGAGCGCCGGCAGTTGGCCGATTGATGCTTGCAAATTGATTCCCACTGGTCCTCGCGAAGTGCTTGGCAAGGGGGCCGTCTTGAACGGAATCAGGAGGGCAGAAAATGTGGACTTTCCGAGCATACCATACTCCACCATGAGACCAGTCTTGCCCATTGGCATACTGTGGATCTGTCAACCTGAAATCCAATGATAAAAACTGTACCATCAGCTTTCTGACCTAAATTGCCATATCTTGGATGTAAAACCCCCATCTTTCAACTACTGCAAGCCGCAAGCAAACACACAAGGACGTAACCTCCCACAAAGGTCAGCTTGAAGCCAATGGAAAGAGTTGATCGAGGTTCAATAATCTTTCAGAACTGCTTAGCAATGAAAGCACATAGAACTCCTTCGCCAGGGGTTTTACCACCATACAGTACTGTTGCTGTCATGTTTGCAAATCTTTCTTTTTGAAGCAGTCTGGTAGTCTGATGTGAATCAAAACCACCAAAAAAAAAAACGCCAACACTTCTTTCCCGCCTATTTTGGGGAGGTCACTACAATTTGCTCAGACCAAGGATCAAATAAACACCTAGCAGCTACTAGCAGCACAAGCATCAATGAGAAGTCAAGAATCTTACTGGTCCCCCATCAATTCAAATCGATTTGACTCATGTTAAATCAATCTAATGTGGTTTTTAAATGGTTTTACCCAATCATCATCACCAAAATCCTCAAAACCGGGTGCTTTCCCAACCAGCACCAAAAAATCCTAGAAGTTTATGGCCTTGGTCCCGGGTTGTATCAACTTTCTCCTCTCGTAGAGGTCTTCAATTCTCTGAGGTGGGACCTCAAGGCAAAAAGTGATCAGCACCAAAAAATCGGCAATTCCGCGAGATTTTGTAGGGATTTAATGGAGATGTTAGGGGAATTGTGTCAGAATTTAAGGGAATTTAATGGAGATTTTATGGGGATTTATATCATGGAGATTGTATGAGATTTTATGCTGATTTTATGGTGACTTAATGGAGACTTAATGGAGATTTAGTGGGGATTTAATTGGATTTAATTGGATTGTATGGTATTTTATGGGGATTTAATGGGATATATACGCTATACTCTCTGATAATCTAACACTTTTGCTATTGAACATGGCCATCTTTTAGCAAGTTGATTCGGCCAGTAAAAAGGAGTGATTTTAGCTATATTACCGGTCGTTTACAAAAGGCTTATTGACCAACAGCAACCACTAAGAAAGCGTTAACCAGTTGTTAATCTCCGTCATAGGTCAGTAGCAGGGGCATGACGTACAAATGCATTTTGGTTAAGACATGTTAAAATAACGATGGTAATGCGAGGTCGTTGTGAGGAAGTGAAATATCATGTTATATCCCAAACATCTGCAACCAAGGTGCCCAGGGCCCCTTGCGACCATCCGCCATGGCAATGGCTGGGAGAACGAGCTTTGTGCTGCTATGGATGATCATGACATGGAGCACTGCCGCTGGGGGTGGTCCATGAATACAGCATCCTTCATGATAAAACCCTCTGGTAATTTGTTATATAGCTATTGAAGCCATGGCCGATAGAAATAGTTGATTTACCGAACTTAAAGATTGTGATTTCCATAGCATTCCATAGCTATGTTTGTTTTTTGGCACTAACCACTATTAACCACTATTAATATACATATATATATATATGTATTATATATACACTAGTTGTAATCCGTTTGAATAATTTACCGGAGGGTAATGAACACAACACGAATTCAAACGGATTGGATACCCAGGATCGGTCGCGGGACACGAGTTGCCATGGCGAGTTGCGTTATCAACCACTTAGTGAGTGGGATGTACATCCAAGTAGGGACCCTTCTACCCTTCTTGCGTCCTTGTGTCCTGAGAGGGTTTCATGCACCATGATCCAAGTGATGCAAGTGATCCAAGTTCTGGACTGCGAAAAATCACAGCGGATGGAGAGTTATTGAATTGGAGAATCCCTAAAGATCCCTAAAGTATTTAGATGAATGGTAAATGGCAAGGTAGTTTTGGGACATCATGAAACATCAGCCAATGATATTTGGCCTTAGAAACCCACTAGACTGGGTCAACTGCTGGAATTCTGCAGGCTTTTTCACCGGCAAGGCTAGCTGACAGAGGGCATGCATATTGTTTTGTTGTCTATATATGAAAGGTCAAAACATATTCAAGTGATAGAATTGTACCCGTCAACCAACATGGAGTAGTATATATATATGTATAATTATAGATATATAAATATCTGTGTGTGTGTGCGTGCGCGATATTTATTACTGAGATATTATCTGTGCTCATGGTTTCGACGATTTACAGATTGGCGATGTCAAATTATTTGAGATCATCTACTGTACTCCAAGGCGGTTTCTATTCATACGTGTGATACTTCATTGTTCAGAGGTGGTTTTGTTGAACGTTGCCATATTCCAGAATAGTAAGCATGACCATTAGTCATATGGACATGTCTGCGGTCTCATATGTGCCTCAATGATGCATGTTTCCTGTTCCAATTCTCATCAAGATGACAACGATGAACGGACCGTAAAGCACCAGGCAGTTTCGGTCACAACCCCATCTTCGCGGGAGGTTGTGCCTCCTACCCCAACCCTAGGCATCCCCAGCCTCCACTGACATGGCTCTGGGGCAACTGCATCAAGGAGAAGTTATTTTTCCAGTGGGTTGACATATTGCCTAGTGCCCCACTTGTAAATATGTCAAATATATAATTACTGGGCAATGTGTTGGTACTCTTGGTGATGACACTACCGACAACTGGTACTTGGGGCTGAAGTGTATGACAAGCAGTCAGCCATTTCCAGTGTTTTGTGAGTCTGTGAGTGCTATCGGGCACATCAGCCTTGCCATGTTTTCACTGTTCATGTGCCTAGTGGAGACATCGCAACATGGCTCAAACATAGAACTGCTGCCGCCTTGCAACATGTACAGCTGAGATCTGACTTATAGAATGCAGTGCCTGTAGTGCCTTTAAGTTGTGTCTTAAATGCAGATGTCAGCATCCGCGGCATCTTTCATGGCCTCTATATCTGAGCCCAAGCTTTTTCGACCAAAAGACCATGGTCCTTTTGGGCGATCCAGCAAAAATCAGAATCTTCATCGTCAATGCCTTCATCCTTCATGTTACGCCTTGATTGAAAACGTGACAACATCCGTCATGTTCGGCCCATGGTGTGTTCATGTTTATGTTTGGCCAGTAGATCTTTCACCCTCTCACCAATGGTTGTTTCCAGTCCTCAATTTGTCAATGGCCGATGTGGGCCTTTTTTCCCATAACACGTCCATAGCCTATGTTTGGATGAACACCTATCCGATAATGTCCGACAACAACAATGCAGTTCAAGGCAGGGGGCCACAAACAAAACACATTGAAACATGCATGACCAATCTCTAACCAACTTCAAAACCAATGTTTGCCCTGTTATCCGTCTTGCAATTTTCATTTGTCCACCGGAAAAAAAAAAAAAAAACAACAACTCAGGTTGTTGCCTGCTTCTTATTCACCATCCCAAGCTACGCCAACATACCCCCAACGATGGCTTAAGTGGAATTAAATACACAATACACTTACACGATCCTTGAATAAATATCGTCTCCAACGGGATCCCCATGTTTAACTCATTGTCAGATTTTGGCAGCGCTGCAGTGTTTTGTCCGCCCCTTGTTCAGGCTGGTGAAGGACCTGCAGAAAACATGTGGGAAACCGGCCATAAACCTACTATGACTGGGGATGGTTGGGAACGCATCCATAAAGTTGCTGGTTTTGGGGGATGGCTCATGAAATTGGATTGACCACATTGGGGTGCACTGAAATCATGCAATATGTTTAATGAACATACGCGAGCTACACATTGTACTGAAAACGTTGAACAATGTTGAACATATTGGGGCTGATAATAGTATATACTCGGTTACTAGAATACTATATACAACTCTGAATTGTATGAAATATTGGGAAACCAAACAACAAACTGACAGGAGTTTTATGTATGGACAGTGAGTGCCACTCACAGGATCTTTGTCTGCATTTCTTGCTGCAAGGTGTTATTTCAGCTTTCTGTTTTTGTTGAACAGCAAGAGTTCATTAAAAAAAACACATCAAGCACATTCCAACTGTACCAGTTGGAAACAAACACACAAACTTTTTCCAATTTTGGCAGGATATCATGTCATCCTAGTGCTAATATTTGGTTCATATCCCAACGGCCTTTGGCCAGATCAGCTCCGCAGTCAACGACCACACAGTCCACCAGGGGCCTCTGGATCAAGATCCACAGCCATGGCAGGAAATGGGGGGCTCCATAGATTGGAAATCCCCAAAATGGTTGGTTTATAAATGGAAAATCCTCTCAAAATATGGATGATTTAGGGGTACCTCCATTTGAAGAAACTCCCAACTGATCCAACTGAAAAATCTGGGATTTGCCAACAAAGATTGTGAGACACACCAACAAGACTCGACCATTGTGAGAATTTAGCACCAATCATTCGCAGCCGGGCTGACTGCTGGAGTCACGAAGACACCATGTCTCTACAGTTGAGGATCCAAGCCACTCAATTTCCAAGTTAGATGTACCCCGAGGGATTCTCAATCAAACTCTGAATCAAATTCAATGTATGTATACAACTGATGATAAAATTATGTACTTGTATTTTCTATGATTTACGGTCGTCAGAAGATGTGACAAATAGAATGCCGGATGAATGTAAAACAAAATCAGATGAAATACTGTAGATGAAATGTGAGTTGGTGGGGATCACTCTATAAGTCATCCTTGACTTTGCCCTCACCTGCACTCTTCGTTCGTCTCCAGCTTCTCCAAATCGGCCAGCCTAGGTGGCACTAGGTGGCCATATCAATGCTATCAAGCCATGTTGAGTTTCACCAGCAAAGGAGGGAACCTCAACTTGCGACAAGAATTAAACCAACATAGATCTGGAAAAGCCACCATTTGTAGATCTTTTTCTAGGGGGAACCGTTGGTTTTCCACATCATCACATCTAATTATCTTAGTTTGACCCAGGGTATTATTGACCTTTGGGGAATCATCCTAGTGGTTGTCAATGAGGAATTTGTTGAATGGATACAACATGTTGATCCTAATGGATCACAATATATCCCGATGGTATCAGCCCTTTCATAGCTATCAATTTGAAGAGTCCCATTGCGTCCTGAGAGTTAGTGCATGGAGTAGCCATCTTTTGACCGCAGTCAAGCCTCACCTAAAGTGGACATGGACATCATATGACAGTATCACAATTTCCGCATCATCTTGCCATGTTTTGCCTGATTGTTGACCCCATAGCAAGATCTAAAGATCTAAACCAATCCACCTTCTGATTCACACATTCCGCTGAATTCGAACACGGTCAGGGGATTCCAGGGTCGACAGGCTCTATCCCCACCGAAAGTTTACCCCATGTTACACCACAATGATAGTGACTTCACTAAGGTGATACTTATCACCATCAACTCCCCTTAGGCTAAGTAAATTGTGAAAACCCTATTGTTGTTTGTATTTGAAATATACCCTGTGCAAATCAACCATGGTTTCCTGGATAATTATCCATTTATCTATTAAATATATATATATATAATCTGATTGTATATAGATAAATGGATAATTATCCAGCAAACTATGCATTTATGGATAATCAAAATATCTATATAATATATCTAATAATACTAGATGCATTTAGGTCTGGAATTTCCAAGCTAGCAGCTAGCTATGTTTGACGAATCCGGATGATACACCTTCGGCTCAGTGGGGAGCTTCTGACGGCATTCCCAAGCTGAATTTTCGACCGCAAACGGGTTTGGTGATGCTTGGTGATGCTTGTGGGGATATACTTGAGGTGAACAACAAACTACTGCGCCACTATACCAATTTCAAAAAAAATAAACTAAATAATTCATAATGACAATAAGAAATTCCTACCGGATGTCCTCTCCTGAACGAGAGTTAAAGGATTAATGGGTTGGTACATGTATATATTGATGAATGCGTCATGATTCATCATCAAATGCATGTGATACGCATAAACAATTCAATGTCAAGGTCGTTTAAATTTTAACTGCGTTTTGAATCTGACACCGTACATCAAACATCAAGCATTCAACACAAACACATTATGTAAACACATATGAAAACATGTGAACATCAATAAACGCCAATAAACACCATATATTCCCATGGTAGCCTCATGTTCTACAGTAAAACATCTTTAAAACCATCGACCTCCTCGACCAGCAAGTGGCAGATCCATGCCGCTAAAGACTTCGCCGAAGACCACGTGTTTCCTGCCGTTTGGGACTGGTTTTTTGATGGCAAAAAAATTGGGGATTTATAATGGGAAGTTCCATGAAGTCTATGGGAAACCAAAAAAAATATTGTTTATGAATAACATTTTTCCCATGATATGTATATAGATTTAACACTGAATAATTTATTGTACCTCATGGGAATATGTTAATATATGAAGTTAATGGAATATTATATAACTATTATATACTATTACAAATACGCATGTTATTTAGGACATAATATGGGCATAAACATGCTGATGAAATATATGCAATTTATGAACGATATATAATTAACAAACAACCAATGTCAATGGACCTGATTTTCATATCATGATAATCAAACTGATTGGTATGTATGTGACAGGGATATATCATGCAAATATAAATTGCATATATTGTCAGTCATAAATAAATAAATAAATAAATAAATATAATTAAATATATATATATATGTATATACGGTCATTGATCAAAATTCCTTTGTCCGAGAACGACCATTTTGTTTGAATAGAAATGTTACTTTCGCAAACTCGATAAAAACTTCTGCGAGGGTTTCCAACATAACATGAACGGTCTTCGCAAATAAAACTATTTAGAAGGACCTTTGGATCGATTGCCGAATATTGATAGATGGATATCTATTGTAAAAAACTACTATGGACATATGAATTGATACCCCCATCATCATTGTACAAAAAAAAACAAGATACAGCCCACGAACACGAACCCGAATGCAGTCACGTAGAAAACTTTTGTGAAACAAGTTTGAAGAGTCTTGTACATTTTCCCTCTTACCGTACCAGTGCACTGTAGACTACGGAATGCGAAAGAGAGTAGAGTGCAAAGTGTGGAGTGTGGAGTGTAAACTGTGCAGTGTCGAGTGCAAAGTGTAAACTGTGCAGTGTCGAGTGCAAAAGTGTAAAGTGTGGAGCGTAGAGTGTGGAGTGTAGAGTGTAGAGTGTAAAGTATAGAGTGTAGTGTGGAGTGTGAAGTGTGGAGTGTAAAGTGTGGAGTGTACAGTGTGGAGTGTGGAGTGTAAAGTATAAAGTGTAAAGTGTAGAGTGTGGCGTGTGGACTGTAAAGTTTGGAGTGTGGTGTGGAGTGTGGAGTTTGGAGTGTAAAGTGCAAAGTGTGGAGCGTAGAGTGTGGAGTGTAGAGTGTGAAGTGCAAAGTATAGAGTGTAAAGTGTGGAGTGTGGAGTGTAAAGTGTATTGAGCGTGGAGTGTAGAGTGCAAAGCGTGGAGTGTGGAGTGTAAAGTGTGGAGTGTAGAGTGTGGAGTTTAAGGTGTGGAGTGTAAAGTGTGGAGTGCAAAGTGTAGAGTGTAGAGTGTGAAGTGTAGAGTGTGGAGTGTAAAGTTAGAGTGTTGAGTGCGGAGTGTAAAGTGTAAAGTGTGGAGGTAGAGTGTAAAGAGTGGAGTGTGGAGTGTAAAGTGTGGAGTTTGGAGTGTAAAGTGTAAAGTGTGGAGTGCAATGTGTGCAGTGTAAAGTGTGGAGTGCGGAGTGGGGAGTGTAAAGTGTGGAGTGGAGTGTGGAGTGCAGAGTGTGGAGTGCAGAATGTGGAGTCTAAAGTGTAAATTGTGGACCGTAAAGTGTGGAGTGTAAAATCAACCAATGTTCATACTTTGTAGCTTCAAAATCAACGTTTTCCTACCAGTTTTCTCATGAACCTCAAAATTTGCTACCTCAAAATCGATGACACGTCCGAAGTGCTGCGCCTGCCACGCAAAATGACAATTGAGGTCTCCAAAGTGCTGCAACTGCCATGAAAATGCAACTCATCTTCTGAAAACGACGCAAAAGTATTGCGCCTGCCACACAAAACGACTTTCGACACGTTATCAAACAGGTTAAAATGTTACAAAGTGCCACCCCTGCCACGCGAAACGAAGCCACGCGAGGTTTGGAACCTCCAAAAAGTGACCCCTTTTGCAGAACTCGCCAAGCGACCTCGCGCGAACGGTTGCGAACAGTGCGGACGGTTGGTCAGCGTCAAGCGAACACACCCTCAACCCCCAGACCCCCAGAGTGAAACGGGAACCCTTGCTACGCAGTCGGGAAAAAGGTCATCCCTGCTGAAGTGGTTCAAATATGGAATTATCGAAAAATCCTCACTGACATGTGAGCATATGATTGAAAATTCCCCATATTACAGTATCAAACAATGATAAAGCATGGTTTCTTAGGGTATTTACACATATTTGGGACCGGCTAGATGTGGTATGAATTGATATTAAGGGGGATGGGGTTATGAAGATTCACCATCCCCACCACTTTCAACTCCTCAAAGCAACCCAACCTGCCGGCCGCCCCTCTTTTTCAGCCGCCAGTCTCAGCAGTCTCGGCAGTGCCCGCCTTGAAAGACTAGGATGACAACACTCACAAATACATGGCCATGACCTTGGAAATTCCTGCGACAAACTACGCGTTTAGCTGGTTGTAAATATATAAATATTTTATGTTACAACATATTCATAGTTATTAAGTTATGACTCATGACAAAAGATTAGTACTAAAGTACCCATCCAGGGTATGTCCGGGAAATGTCAGTGGGTTTCAACTTGGGCCCCTAAACAGAGCCACGTAAGCCACACATCAACAAGCCTTCGCCCCGCAGGATGTGAGGAACTCCACAAAATCCTGCCACTTTGAGGTTGGGCGGTTCTGGGGATGTTGGGACCATGTTGGGAGCTGGTACCCCCTGATACTCCAACAGTTTGCTATCAAAAACCACCATTTTTAACAGGTAAATCCATGTAAATCATCTACAAACCAGCAATTTTTCCCGTGGCGAGGTTGGATTAGCAAAGGCCAAATGGTCAGTGACTGGGTTGTGACACAATAGAACCGGCAGATGATTCTGAAGATAGGCTACCCCGTTCAATCCTTTTGGCCATCCCCAGATGCATTGATTATGCAGTTGTAGTTGTGGTGGGAATAAGTGCCATAAACCTACCATCAAAGGGGATGATTGGAATCCCACCGATCTCTGGTAAGTCATCGGGGATGGGGTCTGATTGATTGGGTTTACTCACCACATTAGCACAATTTTCCACGTCCCATCCTGGTAGCCGCGAGTTTCGGCAATCTGCAGAACCGTCCTTCCTGCCAACTGTTCAACTGGTGTACAACGCCAACCATGATCGGGATATCATGGGGATATGGATTTAACTTGGTATCGTCATGTATCATCTCGACAAAGTTGAAGTTTACCGTTTCAGTATCCGTTTAACCATGTTTAATCCACAGCAAACAAAAAGTAGAAGCATATACCGCCCAAACCAAGAGAGAACCTGAAAACTGCACACCCCAAGATTGGACACTTATTTGGAGGGAGTGTAATCGACAAAAGAACCGGCGATCATCTTGGGTCGATCATTTCTGCCTGCGGTACAAGTCTTGTAGGGTTTCTTGGATAACTCCCGCAAAGATGCCGGAAAGTGCCAGCGTACAGGATTGTAGTTCGATCTTCCCCCATGTTCATTTAATTTCCTGGTTTAGAGATGCTGTTTTTCCATCTTTATCTCCAGCTGTTCAACCTTTTTCAACTAGATGATGTTTTAAATTCTCATATGATTTTCGAAAATTCCAGGCTCTTCCCCTGTTTTTTCTCCCGGTTTCCCAGATTTTCCCCATGGATTTCTCACGGTGCAACATCCACACACCGCGGGGTTCACCGGCGACCACACACCTTCGTGGTCCCGGGCGTTGACATCCGCCCGAGCTTCCACCAGGGCCTGGCCCGAAAGTGCAATCTATGGGATTTAAGTGGCATAAAAAATATAGAAATAAGATACTGAGTTGATAGATTGGGATTTGATGGCCATGTAACATGTATTAAGAACATCATGACTATAGGATACTATTGTGGAAATGATGTGGAAATTGATATTATCGTATGTTATTCGTGCTGGGTAAACTCCACATGGGATTTTGATGGCATAAGATATATAAGATAGTGATGGCATGGGATATACCTCCCCATTTTGAGACACACTTCTTTGATGGGTAAATTATGGTAAATTGTAGTTTGAACTTTCAAACCATAGTTTTTTTGGGTATGCCTATTTATTGGACAAACTGCAATGGTGCGTTTTTTTTGTAGCCCCTGGTTTTTGTTTTTCGAACTGTGACATATTTAGAACAACCCATAGCTAGGGATAACTAGAAGCTGACTGGGATTCACACAAAATTACTTCACTTCGAATGATCCCCACCATGACATTTATACATTTTCTTACTGGCAAATCTTCTGACATTCTTTCTGACATATCTTCTGGCATTCTATCTGGCATATCTTCTGGCATATGTTCTGGCATATCTTCTGGCATTCTATCTGGCAAATCTTCTGGCATTCTATCTGGCATATCTTCTGGCATTCTATCT
>Ga0126342_10018481_pt1 | contig 11944 bp, 8 predicted proteins | sample Cyp1metagenome_FD_92528 | JGI IMG/M metagenome (GOLD analysis project Ga0126342, IMG submission 92528) | Coral microbial communities from Lord Howe Island, Old Settlement Bay, Australia - Cyphastrea 1 metagenome | ecosystem: Host-associated > Invertebrates > Cnidaria > Coral ... | reverse complement strand
GCACGACCCTGCCTCTTTAGTATTGATTTAGTATTGTAGCGCTTTGCACGTACAGAAATAAGGTCGACTCCAGTCGACCTTATTTTCGTACGTGCGCGCGCACGCGGCCAGTGAACGTGCAAATGCACGCATGTACGCGCACACGTCCGTCCACTTGTACGCACACGTCCGTTCACTCGTTCGCTCACACGTGCACTCGTCCGTTCACTCGTTCGCCTTACGTTCGTCACCACGTCCGTTAGCCACGCGTACCCCCTACGTTCACCGCGTCTCTTGGAGCTTTAAAAACATTGTTTACGAGGCTTTAAAAAAAACTAAATTTAAACATTTAAACAACAACAACAGCAACAACAACAACAGCAACAACAACAACCACAACAACCACAACAACCACAACAACCACAACAACCACAACAACCACAACCACCACCACGACCACGACCATGACCGCGACCATGACCACGACCGCGACCATGACCACTCCGACGACGACGGCGACGGCGACGGCGACGACAACGACGACAACGACAAAGACAAAAACAACAGCAACAACAACAACAACAAACAGCAAAAAAGAGCAAACATATCGACGATTAAAAGAATACCAATGAAAAGTCGATTGGCAGCCTTGTATTCAAGAAGTTCATTCAATATTGACAAATAACTACATTTAAAAGTTGATTGAGCGCTAAATGTTCCTTGAGTCATTGACATTCATTGAGAACTATATGTTCGACTTTTATTTTCGTAGGAAATCACAACGAACTGAGTCGCTTCCCCTCCTGGTCTTCCAGGGGAATCAAACCTCCCGGAGACAAAATGGACTCGGGCACACGAGGTGCCTGACGGGCGCTTGATATTAGGCACCATTGCTTGGGGGGGTTGTTGTGATTCATACATTACTGGTTGGTGGTTTTAACCATCTTGAAACATATTAGTCGGTTGGGATGATTATCCCATATATTATAGAAAATAACAAATGTTCCAAACCACCAACCAGATTTCATAACGATGTTATATACCATGATTTTCATTACTGCTTACACAATATCCAATGTTTATGATCATGTTTGCTATCCAATGTTTACAGTACTATCTCTAATGCGTCATTGCATATTACTTTAGTTGACCTACAATTCTTATCACTACTGGTATCTATGACATAATGATAGGCCTAATGATATCAGGCGTTCGAAGGGCGACTGGAAAGCTACGCTGGCATGGGACGTTGCCCAGAAAAAAAAAAGATAAAAAGGAACTGAAACGAACTCAAAGATCTGGGACTCAAGAGAACAATAACGATAACCGTATTTGAGACATAATAATATACTAGTTGGTTTACCACATATGATATATATATAGTATATTAATAGTATATTATTATACTAAAATATCTAATGTTGGTTTACACGAATTTTCACCTCTTCAAATCATGGGGAACATTTAATGGGAAAAACTCACTGTAGAAACTATCCGCTAAAATGGGTGATCATCGGATAGTGGATACCATGTAATACTAACATTTCATGATAGGAATGCATTGGAATACCATAGAAAAATATATATATATATATTCAGTAACACTGTGCCATGGTGTGTTTGTTGGATAGGAATTCAATGGAATTCATATAGACATATAGATCTATGTGTTAAAATAATCCAAGATGCTGAACGGGATTGGAATACAACAAAGTTACTATAGTATAATCCCGAGAAAATACTATGCGTAACCATAACCATTCCTATGGCTACTAGGATGGATTTGTGCATGATAGGAATAGTAAGATGAAGGTTTGCGTGCTATAATGCCATTCAAATAATGATAGGTATAATGATACCAGCCACCATGGTTACTATAATAATAGGGAAACGTGGTATGTAACTGAGCTGATTATGGCTAAACGGGAGCACACATCGTGTGCATGTTTAATGGCTCCGGGATGCATCTGGGCGAATCGAAACGACTCTGGGATCCAGTGGGAGACATAGCTAGACAATAAGTTAACAATGATCTTAACCAAAAAAACAAAAATTCTAATTGTCTGGAATATTCACGTTTGTGGTGTTGTCCTTCCGAAAAATCCCTCCCGCACGCGGTCCCGCTCTCTAAATTTAATAGAACATGTTGTTTTGACCCAGCTCCACCCCACCCTTTCTGTTCCCATTCCAGGGCCAGTTTTAAATACTAGCCGGGAAGACACATATGTATCTGGGTACCAATTACATTGCCTCAAATTGTCGGCCAACAAAATACGAGTATATACGGTCACCCATTTTCACCCAGTAATCATGAATTGCTCACGTGCTCAACACAGATTGAGAAGACAACTGAAATGTGTTCACAACCCTCTGTCATCCATTCACACTAATTGGATTCCGACAATGGGTCATCATACTGTAATAGTCCCCAAAAGAAGAGCTAAAGGTACAACCCCCTACATCCCCCTACAATCTATCGCAAATCAACATAGACGTGGAAAATCAAAAATGACTCTACAATAGATCATCTCCAAAGGAACCATGTTTTCTATGTTGTTTTTATGCTTATCTCAGGGAAGGAATCAACTAGCAATCATTTATCAGTTGTATCACAATATATGCTGGCCGCTTCAGAGCCTGATAAATGAACCTTAAAATCCCTATTGAACAAACTAATTAATCATATCATATAATTTCATGTGACGACATCATTGTTGCTGGTTAAACCCATGTACTTGATTCGATAACTCAATGACTCATCAAAAATAAACGAATAACAAATCAACAGTCATATCCCGATTTTCTCCCCACGATATCCCCATAAGATAGCCATAATTATCAAACAACTCTAATGTATATCTACATGACAAAGGGACGTGTATATTCGTAAGACATACCGTATACCTATATACATATGCTAGCTGCCCCTCTCAGAATAGAAAAACACAAACACACACACACATAGATTTTGGATGGTCAACCCTACAATTATGGGCTTCATCATTTCTCAATCATTTCTCAATCATTTCTCAATCATTTCATTATATCAATAATATCTCAATTTGGTTGATGGTTAAAATTAAAAATGCCATATATATATAAATATGTATATATATATATATTAATATATAGATTCAAACACCCGTTGAGCCATTACCATACCACTAACCCATCTCACTATACTAGTTGGTTGATAGGTTTCCCATTCATATGGGTTAGTTCATAATCCCCAGGTTAGTTCATAACCTGGGTATAATATACTATCTGGTTGGTGGTTTTAACCATCTTGAAAACAATTAGTCAGTTGGGAGTATTATTCCCATATATTATGGAAAATGTTTGAAAGCACCAACCAGTACTATCAATTACATCCATGTATATTCCCCTCTTGTTGATGGTTACAACCCCATACCCGAAACTAAGAAAGACCCTGGCAGATAGGTGTTGGAAGATTAGTTTCAACTCAAACATGGCGATGATCAGAGTCAAACTCTTAATTTACCAGAAGGTAAATGTTGGTTCAAGAACCATTGAACAACCAACTAACAAAGGGTTTTTTCAGCCTCAGGGCAGTAGACGTCAGCCACAAAGCTGGCCATTCGGTAGCTCTGTGGGTCACGGCGCAGCCGGGTGTACCTCGGAAGGTGGGCCGGTGACAGGTGGAACTCCGTCGTTTTAACGTGGGATATATCTAACAACCCCCCCAAGGTTGGTAGTTTCAACCCCTTTGAAAAATATGAAAGTCAGTTGGTTTCAACCCCTCTGAAAAATATGAAAGTCAGTTGGGATTATTATTCCCAATATATGGAAAAAGTTTCAAATGCTCCAAACCACCGACCAGGAAAGGGATGATGTGAAGAATTCGAGATACCTGAAGATACTTGAGGATACTTGAAGATATATGTTAATACGTCTTGATGATACGTTGTTGTTGATACTTCAAATGTCAGGTCTTCACCGTTTTCACCAGTATGGTCAAAACCCTGGGCATTTAATATCTGGAAATTATACCAGGAATGCAATTCATTTCAGAGGGTTCTATGATCCCTAGAGCGTTGAGGGATGCATACAAATTTGTGTGACATGTTCATGATGATTGGTTTCCCATGAACTCAAATTAAACAAATCACTCAATCTATCTACCTATCTATCTGTCTTCTTTAAATTGATCACAAAATACATAGATAACTGCCCACGTGCAACATCCCCATGATCATCTCCACGCCAAAGCAGCTGCCAAGAAACATGAGGCTGTACCAACACGCAGGGCCAGTGGGATAGTGTCGTCCAAGACTATCCTTGGCGCGTAACGATCACCTTCTCCCCCGGTGAATCGGATCCAATTTGTCGAGGATTTGTTGATGTTGATTCATTGGATTGGATTTAAGAAAATCTTTACAGGAAACCTCGGAAACCCCGATTTTTGATGGTAATTGAAACGCATGGTTTCTGGATGTTTCTGGATGTTTCTGGCTGCAGTGATGCCAGCTGCATCTGCTGTGGACAACCACTTGGCACGGCATACTTGTTTTGAAACATCAGTCCATGTCAACATTCTCCATGCTAGGTATTGTACTAAACCGACACACAAAGTGGTGGTGCGCCCCAGTTGGAAGTTGGTTTATGACCCCAACCCTAGGGAAAAATAAATGCTATAAGGCTATAATCACCATAAACCCTGGCTATAAATATTTTATAGCAGGTTATAACTATTATTATTAAACCAACTGGAACAAACTTGGGCACCACCCTGCGCTCCACCATGGATGTTCCGATGCCAAGCGACAAAGACCGGCAACGGATGCCTAGGCTGAAGCCACGGGGGCCCCTTTTCCTGTGGGAATGGGGAACATGAAGTTTCCATTTTTAATGGGTAAATCCACTATAAATGGAAATGTTCAATAGCTTTTTGTATGTTAGGAGGTTCCTAAGTCATGGGAGTACCACCAAATACAAGACGTGAAGAGTAGATGTATCCCTCAACTATTGGGTCAATACATCAAATTGTCAAAGGAAACCTCAAAAACTGCAGCTAGCATGGTCTTCCTGCTGCATCCTCCAGCATGCAAGATGGTGCACTCCCTGTGAGTATGTTTACGTGCACATTTGAGAAGTGGTCTCATTCTGAGGGTATCACCAGCAGGGTGTTTTCCTGATGTCATTTGAGATCGCGTTTTAAACATTCTCCAGATGGCTTTGTGGCTGATATCGTTTCAACCCCCAATATCCTTCCTGAAAAACATCACCATCAACCATCAACCATCTATTTATGGTCATCAAATTATTTATGGTGATCAAATTATATCGTTTCAACACCCATTTATGGATATTTATGGCATGGTTGTGGGTCAAACAATGCCATCAACCATCTATTCATGCTGATCTTGAGGGATGAAAACTGGGAGCCATAGTATGTCACCATTCCTGGGATCAAATCTGGTAAACCCAGTAGTCACATGATGCATCATGATTCCCATATCTTATCTCTTGTTTTACCATCAAATTCACATATATTCACATCCTTACCATAAAATTCCAGTTGTTTTTTGTTGTTTTACCCACATTATAGCTGGTTGGTGGTTTCAACCCATCTGAAAAATATTAGTCAATTGGGATGATTATTCCCAATATATGGTAAAAATAAAAAAATATTCCAAACCACCAACCAGCATAAAAATAACAAGATCTAGGGTTTCTTCAACCCTCACCGTCAGGGTACCATTCTTCGATCTCCTTAGATGGATAGCCTGGGCGGGCGTCCAAAGGGGGTCCGGGTTTCCGAATTCCCAAGCTGGGAGAAAATTAGTAAGTATAGTTGTTTAAATACTACTTATACATATAAAATTTTATAATAGTACTATCATATATATACATATATATATACATATATATATATACATATATATATATTTATTATTGTTATTCTATTATTATTATTATTATCATCACTATATAAGTGAGACACGCACAATAACAATAAGTGGAAAAAACAACGTAATCGAAGGCCCTTTGGTCCTTTTAAAAGGAACTAGAACCAACTAACATGAAAAATTATTCACTAGAAAACAAAAACTTGATCTAAGGTGATTTTCAACGGATCGCGTGTCGGCACGTGCCGTGTTAGTGGTTTATCCCAACTGTGCCAAGCAGCTGCTAATCCGCCTGCAGGGACGGCATGGACCGTATCTCTGTGCTTTGTGCTGTGGGGATGTGGTCATCCCCAAATAGATGGACAAGTAAATCATCATCAAATTAATAGGGTTTCACTTGTCCATCTATTTGGGGATAGGTATTGGGCCTTGGGAGAATCTTAAGATATCTTAAGGTAAATACCTTGATCGACCAATTGGAGCTTGGAGGATATCTGGATGATGGTTCAATTATTTCTGGAGTTTGGCTGCCATTCAAGTTGTTGCATTGATAATCCAAATGGATTGTGCATGGTTTCCTCAGACGGTCATTTTTACAAGAAGTAGTTTTGTCGATACCCTTGATCGCAGCTTAATCTGGGTCCTTGTTCAAACCCGAAACTAGGAATTGAATTTTCAGTTTCTATTCACCCCAGGTCTTCAACATGTTTCAACAAAATGTTGTTCCAAGTTTACACTTCCGTGGATTTACTTGGATCTCCCAATGTTTAGCCCGTTAAGTTTAGACACACACACATATTTTTGTTGATCATTTAATTAATGGCTATACTGCTATACATTGGCGTCTCATCCAGATCATCCAAGTCTGGTGCATTTATCAACACAACGAAACAGCATGCAGCATCCACAAACCTTAGGTATAGATATTGTATAGCCATGTATAGCCATGATATATCATCATCTTAGATCTGCAACTGGATGATTTTTCCATGGGCATTGAGAAATCCTATCGCTCGATCAGACAAAACATGGATCCAATGGCTTCCACCAGGCTTTCGTTGAGGAATTTCATAGGGGGATGGGATGCTTATAATGATGAGCCTTGACTATGACCAACTATGAACTGCCTCGTGAATAGGTCTACCAGTAGTGCCTCACAAGGCGGTGGCAGAAGTTTCAAAAATAGGAAACCTATGAGAGGTTGGTTGTTGTTAATCACGGATGGCAGAGCGAATCCACTCATGGACCGAAAGATGGTTGGAGTTGTGATTTTGCAGTGGCTGCAATGTTTGCAGCGGTCACCTCACCACAACTGCTGGATGTAGTGTGGTGTAGCGCAGTCGTAGTTGTAGTTGTAGTGTAGTGGAGTTGTAGTTGTAGTGTAGCGTACTGGAGTTGTAGTTGTAATGTAGTGTAATTAGCGGAGTGCATTTGCAGTTGCAGTTGTAGTCGTGGCGTGGTGTAGTGTAATTTGTGTAGTGTAAAGTAGTGTAGTTGTAGTTGTAGCGTAGTGTAATTAGTCTAGTGTAGCGTAGTGTAGTTGTAGTTGTAGCGTAGTGTAGTGCAATTAGGGTAGTGTAGTGTAATGTAGTGGTAGTTGTAGTTGTAGTTGTAGTCGCAGTTGCACTTGTAGTCTAATGTAATGTAATTAGTGTAGCGTAGTGTTGTGTAATGTAGTGTAGTTGTATTTGTAGTTGTAGTGTGCTGCAGTGCACTTAGTGTAGCGTAGTGCAATGTAATGTAATTGTACTTGTAGCTGTGGCTGTCGTAGTAGTAGTGGTTGTAGTTGTAGTGTAATTGGTGTAGTGTAGCGTAATTAGATGTAATTAGCGTAGTGGCGTGCAATTAGTGTTGTGTAATGTAGCGTAGTTTTTTTGTACCTGTAGTTGTAGTAGTAGTAGTGAAGTGTAGTGGTACTTGTAGTTGTAGTCGCAGTTGTAGTTGTCTATCTATCAATCGATCTGCAAGCTTGAAAACGAAGCAATTCCGCAAGGATTCCCCCATTTTCGAAAGTGACAATCATCAAAAACGCAGCAAGTCTGCGATACTTCCTTATTTTTTGAAGTTGGCAACATTGAAAACGATGCAATTCTGCGAGACTTCCCTCAATTTTCGAAGCTGACAACATCAAAAACTATTCTGCGAGACTTCCTTCAAAAATGGAACGTTGAGTGCGGAGCTGACGGCCTCGTAACAATGCGTTTTGCGATTTGTCCACTCCATCTGTGTAAAGTGCTGCGCCTGCCATGCAAAAGTGATGCCAGGTCATACGAAGTGCTGCACTTGTCACGCAAAATCATCTTAGCAAACCTGAAGATCTGATGCTCTAAAATGCATCCTCTCTCCAGAAATCAGCGCCCTGACCTCCTAACATCTCTGATGAACATGTCTCTTGTACTGCGCCTGCCACGCGAAATGCATCTTTCAAGATCCTCTTCAAATGTCCCACGCATGCCATCGTTGTTGGAACTGCTACAAAACCCTCACGTTTTGCTCACTTTTGGCAAGGTGCAGAATCCCTTGCACCTGCCACGCAAAACCACATCTGAACCTTCAAAAATGGTCCGAGCATGTGGTGCTTTGTGCATTTTGACTTGGACATGTGCTTCGCACCACAACGGCGTGCACTTTTTCGACATCTAAACTTCGAAAAGGTGCTTCGAAGCTGGTGCATTTTCTGCAGTTTGACTTCGAAATGTGCTTCGCACCACAACGGCGTGCACTTTTTCGACATCTAAACTTCGAAAAGGTGCTTCGAAGCTGGTGCATTTTCTACATTTTGACTTCGAAATGTGCTTCGCGCCGCAACGGCGTGCACTTTTTCGACATCTCAACTTCCAAAAGTGTTCCGGGCATGAAATGTTTTTATACATTTTGACTTCCAAGTGTGCTTTGCGCCACAACTCCGTGCAATTTTGTCCCTTCATTTCCTTCCCAAAAACTTTAGTTGACCATAATGGGAATCTGTGGGAAACGTCAAGTTTTCAATGGTTTTTGACAATTCCTGCAGTTCCTGGGCTAGTTTGGTGATTAACTACCCACTTTGGGTTTTGAGGGGCGCCAGGCATCTCCAATACCCCCTGAGTAATTTCTTTTGGAAAGCCCGCAAAATGGCACCCAACCTGGCCCCTCCCCTCCTATTTTCCTAAAATTGCGTACTTCCCCCCATTTCTTCCATGTGCTCTTCACTGCCATCCAAAGAAGTCCCCAGAGGAAAGTGGCGTGAGAGAAAGGTGGTCTGTTGGACACTCGTTGTGCTGGCAAGTACGCTGGGGAAAACGGAAAACAAAGGGGGCAGCAATTGCCCAAACCGCGTGATGCCTAAAAGAACTGCTGTTGTCAATTTCAGCAAAAGGCTCTCAGGCAAACATCCCGCAGGGACGGATGGCTTTTCGAAGGGCCAGGCCAGGTCTACAAACGTGTCTGTCTCGAGCTGTCTTACGATGTTACAGTTGCAGAATGTTATTCCAACACCGAATAATTCGGGGGTGTGCTGAGGGGGGAGGCTCATGATTTTCAATGCTCCAATCTGCGTAGTCGTATACCCTTTGAAGAAATTATTCCAGGAAAATTACTCCCAAAAGGAATAGTCCTTAACATAGTTGATCCTCTGCAATAATTTGTTAAGGGATGGGTCATGGTTATCAGCCTGGGGTACAACAAGTACAGGGACGGCTTCGCTCAGGGGGTTCACTTCCCATACCAATCTATCCAGAGGACAACTTTTTTTTGGGGCCTCTGGACAACTGCTTGATCCGCCCGAGGCCCGTGCTTCAGCTCCTCCGGGAGGTCTTCGCGGGCGAGCTCGATCGCCTCCACCTCCCCCTGTTCACGCGAGGGGTCTAGGACGTCACCAGCGATAGTTGTAGTGAGGTGGTTCGCCCATTCAAAAGAGAGGCTGTGCTTCTGAGATCTTGGTGTTGTTCGTCCGGGAAAAAGACCGGCAATAGCCAACATAATGTATGGAAAAAAGGTTACAATTCACAGCAACTACCAGTCAATCAGTGGGATATAGTTGTGTGCTTTTTTCCCTTCCAATTTTGCCGGCTGGCACACGTCCTTCGTGTTGCAGATCGAATGTGTTTTGAGGGAAGATATTGAATGATGGAGTATACGTGTCTAAGGATCAGGTATACACCCCGAGACTCTGCATATTTCGCTGATCACAAGAAACCGTCAAAGGTCGATCCATGCGATCGCCAAACGGTTCACCCCACAGATGCGTTATGGAGCGAAACAAGTGTGGAAAATCCTGGACATGATGACGCCTCGTGAGGAAATCCATGATTATGCAGTTAAAACCATCTATTTCCATATTAGGAAACGGATGAGGAGAGAATGCCATGTATACCCCCTGATTTCAGTCGCCTCGGCGCACTGCTGCCATGTTGTGTAGGCCGCTTTCTTAACGTCAGCGATGCTGACCGCGCCCAGGGTGCGGTCAAGGAAGCCGGTCAGAGCCACCAGCGCGGTTGCGCGAGGTGTAGGACCTCGGGGTTGTCCCCAAACCCCTCTGGAGCTCATCTTCAATATTTCCTTCCGCTAAGCTTTCACAACGCAACTTTGTGGGTCATATGTTGACATACCCCTTCAATGCATATAACTAAACTTGAAAGCGCGACAGACCTGCAGGTCAAAGGGGGCGGCAACCACCAGATTCAAAAAATGTATTTCCCAAATGGAATTAAAATAACCCAATCCACCTTTGAAATCTTAAGCGTTACACTGAAATCTTAAGCGTTGCACTGACCATCATTTTTTTCTCCTCAGGTCCGCCCAGGTTCACCTAGGTTTTCCCAGGAAATCCCGAGCCCCTTCTGCTTAGCATTACAGGGATTTAATGCTTATGCTAAGCGCTCCATGTCCTGCAATGCTTAGTTTTAGTTGTTTATCAATTTCCTGGGGGAACCTGGGAGAACCTGGGCGAAGCTGTAAGAACCTGGGACCTGAGCAGAAGTTTCTTGCGGAAAATTGTGGTGGAAATAGATTGGTTTCGATGGTGTAAGGTGTGCAAACAGTGACCATGACCTTGGCACCAGTGGTTCAAATGGCAAAGCACAGCCACGAGCTTTTAGCATGCTACTGAAACACCATGGCAAAACATAGAATACGATGATCACACATAACACTATATAGCGACCTATATACAAATCAGCACCGTTAATGAATAATATTAACCAAGTCCCTTTTTGATATGCATCATGTCTCACTAAAAAACAAGTTTAACACTCAGAGCCCCGCAAGAGTTCGCACCCAGGCCCCAGAATTTTGATTTATATTGCATGCATTAAAGGTGCTTGTCAAGCGCTTAAATTGTTCCCCCTCCATCTCTACCGTCAATGAAGTCCCATTCGACCCGGTTGCCTTTAAACTTGTGAATCCGCCAGACGCAGCTGGTGGCCCCCTTTGCGGCCTCTGCCGTTGGCGGCCACGACTTCAGGCATTCCACACACCTGCACCCGACTACCGACCCGCAGTCTTGCGGGGAAGGGTCCGCCGGGGTGCTTTGTGGTGGCCCTGCGCCGGCCGCCACTGCGGCCAGGCGCGCCGCGGACATCCCCCTCAGCTGGGCAACCCCAGGCGAAAGGGAGCAAACTTGGTGGGAGGTAGGAAGATACTATTCCAGATGCGTGTCAAACTTTACTCCTACCTACCTTTTAGTGTGAAAGCACTGTTTGGATTTTTCTCGAGCAACGTAACCTAATGGGGTCTTCAGTCCAGAATGTGCACTGGTGCAGGTGCCGGGTCAGGTTCAACAGGCTTCCGAAGAAGGTTGTGGAGAAGGTCCCGGAGAAGGTCCAGAGCCAGGGAAGGTTCAACAGGGTTCCGGAGATGGTTGAAGAAGGCCTGGGAGTGTTCTGAAGAAGGTTCTGGAGAAGATTCCGGGAAGGTTTGGTAGGTTCAATCAGGTTCCAGGAAGGTTCGGTCAGGTTCATCGGGTTCCGGTGAAGATTCCGAAGATGGTCTGGGCGGCTTTGGTGCAGAGCCAGGTCAGGTTCAACAGGGTTCCGGAGAGGGTTGCGGAGAAGGTCCGGAGAAGGTCTGCTTTGGTGCAGAGCCAGGTCAGGTTCAACAAGGTTCCGGAGAAGGTTCGG
>Ga0126342_10018480_pt1 | contig 11944 bp, 14 predicted proteins | sample Cyp1metagenome_FD_92528 | JGI IMG/M metagenome (GOLD analysis project Ga0126342, IMG submission 92528) | Coral microbial communities from Lord Howe Island, Old Settlement Bay, Australia - Cyphastrea 1 metagenome | ecosystem: Host-associated > Invertebrates > Cnidaria > Coral ... | reverse complement strand
CTATATGTAACTATATATAACTATAAATAACTATATATAACTATATATAACTATATATAACTATATAAAACTAGATAAAACTATTTATAACTAAATAAAACTATATAAAACTATATATAACTAAATATATCTATATATAACTATATATAACTATAAATAACTATATATAACTATATATAACTATCTATAACTAAATAAAACTATATAACTATATATATAACTAAATATGAATATGTATAACTATATATAACTATTTATAATTTGATATAACTATGTATAACTATCTATACATATATATATATAACTATATATATAACTAAATATAACTATATATAACTATATATAACTATATAAAACTAGATAAAAACTATATATGACTAAATCAAACTATATAAAACTATATATAACTATATATAACTATATAAAACTAAATATAAACAGATATAACTATATATAGTTATATACATACATGTATATAACTATATATAACTATAAATATATAACTAAAACTATATAACTATATATAACTAAGAGCTATATATAACTAAATATAACTATAAATAACTATAACTATATAACTATATATAACTATATATAACTATATATAACTATATATAACTATATATCACTATATATAACTATATATAACTATATATAACTATATAAACCTATATATAACTATATATCACTATATATAACTATATATAACTATATATAACTATATATAACTATATATAACTATCTATAACTATATATAACTATATATAAACAGATATAACTATATATTACTATATATTACTATATAAAACTATATATTACTATATACAACTATATATGACTATAACTATATAATTAAATATAACTATATATTCTATATATTCTATTTATAGCTATATATATATATATATAACTATATAACTATATATAAAACTATATAAAACTATATATAACTATATATAACTATACACAACTATATATAATTATACTGTTCTATTTATACAATTTTATACATATATTACATTACATTACATTACATTACATTACATATATATATATAGCAACCACCAAAAACAAAACGTATAGAACAGTAAAATCTTAGGATCCAGCGAGTTCGAGCCGAGCCGCATTGCCGCGGGGCCCGTGTCACCGGTGGTCGACACCTAAGGGAGCCCAGTCGGACCCTCGGAAGAACGGAGCCGATCGGAGACCGCAGTCACCGGTGGTCGGCACCCGTTCCAGTGATAGGAAAGTCCCAAGTCCCATGGATCCTATGGGAATGGGATATTATTGGAATATATATATATGGCATATTAATGGGATATATATATATATATTATATGGACTATTAATGGGATATTATTGGCTGGTTGGTGGTATACCTACCCCTCTGAACAATATTATGAATTCGTCAGTTGGGATGGCTATTCCCAACTGAATGGAAGAATAAACAATGTTCCAAACCACCAACCAGCAAGAGTCACGGATCTTTCTGAAAATTTCAATTTGTTCAATGATTGTATATATGTTCCGAACTATAGGAACATATTGTGGGACATATAATAAAAACATATAAAAACAATAAGCCTATTGCAAAGCCCCTTTCGAATGATTGGGGTATGGGGATTCGAATAATTGACAGATTACGATAATCCCCACAATATTATATAAGTAGTATACCTCCCGAGAAAAAACGTCAAACAACTTGACTTTTGAAACTGCCGAGAAAAACGGGTCTTGATTCTTAACGTCTTAACGAGCTCCAGTGTCTAGACTCCAGTTCGTGATGAGTACATGTATATAGCCCATGAATATCCATGATACATATACATAATTATATATATATATAATTATATTTAATTATATATATACAATTATTTATATATATATCTATAATTATATATATAATTATATATATATATTTCATTATATTTCAGGATTTCACCTGACAACTGACAACCTATGAATCTTACTTATTCAGAATATCAATTTGAATAACTGGTTTTTCTGGTTTTCACCTTAATCCATAGATGAATGACATTTCAACCAATCATCCCAGCTGTTTGGTTGAAACCACGAGCCGATATTCATGGTTTTCCACCACGAGCAGCTAATTTTTTCGTGGCCGGGCTTTGAGGATTGGTTTTTAGGGATTTCTTGTGAGCCCAATCGCCCTCTGAAAAATGATGGAGTGAGTTCGTCAGTCAGTTGGGATGCCATGACCCTCCCAGTTGCGAATGGAAAGTCATAAAATTATAGTGATTATAGTGATTATATATAACATATCAATACAGGGTGAATTACAGTGATTATAACGTGTTCCAAAGCACCAAGCGTTGGTGAATTATAGTGATTATAAGATATCAATAACACGGCCCCAAGATGCCCCAAGGGTGTCTTCTGAAATAAGTCTAGATCATTCCCAATCTCAAACACCCTGCATTTAAATGTTGGTCAGTAAAAATCCCCTGTTCATATCAAAAAAGTAATTCATTAGTAAGTTAGTGCTAAACTGTTGTCCCATCCAACAATCCCTCCATAAGTAACATTAAATAGGGGTTTCCAAAACGGGGGTATCCCAATAGCTGGATGGTTTATTTCATGGAAATTCCCAATCTAAAATGGATGATAACTAGGGGTACCATCATTTTAGGAAACCTCCAAATAACCACTACAATCACCCCCCATTACACCCCGCCCTGCTTGTTGCGCAAGCGAAGGACCAAGAAGGTCTTCTTCTGCTTGTCGCGCTCGGCAAAGCGTGCCAGGAGACGCACCTGGCGCCACGCCACTGGCTTCGCCAGGTCTGGAACCGGTACCATTAGGATGAACCTATGATGATAACTATGGCTTAAAAGTGGTAAATGATGTTAATTTGTTACATAGCTATTGAAGCCATGACCATAGAAATAGTGGATAAAAACCCATTGATAGCATGGTGATTTTCTATAGTTATGTGGTTGTTTACCAGAGGGTAAATGATGTGAAATTAGCGTTAACTGATGCTAATACGCGTAAACTGATGTGAAAACTGCCTCTGCCTGCATTTTGCCAAGTTAATCAGTGGCTTTCCGGTGTCAAAACCTTTTGGAAGCACATGTGATATTACAAAATCCCTTTCCAGGAGGTGTTTTGATTGGTGTTTGCTGATCTGTGAAAGATGCCGTTCTGCATTACTTACCATCTGGTTATTTAACATAGCCATGGAAAATCGCCATTTTTGAGTTCCGTAAACCTCTATAAATGGGCCATTTTCCATGGCTATGTTAAATGGTCTGCACCCTTTCTGCTTTTCCTGCATCTCCGATCACAACCAAAACTTCTCTGATCTACCTCACAAAGTCTCTCCTCGTGGCTACATGGAGATCCACCATGGTTCCCAACTGCTTCCGAACCGGCATGGGACAGTCATCTAAGTAGGCGCATTTTCTGGTAGACATAGTACACTTGGTACACAAGGCACAAGATGCAAGGGCTTCACAGGCTTCACATTTTCTAAGAACGCGTTTGGAGATGCGATTGCTGCAAGTTTTCAGGCTTGTTCAGGCTTGTCATGTCAACTGCCTCGAGTTATACGCTACTGAGCTAATCAAAGTCTATGGCACTGGAATATGTGAACAGAGTGAAACTCGGACATGCGTGGAAAATTCATGAGCTCTACTTGGGTGGTATGATCTTGAATGTTGGCAACCCAATCATGATCACTGGGCAGCTGAAATCCAGCCGTTTTCTTGTACTATTCGCCATGGCACCAGCAGTTGCTGCCCTAGGTCCTTGAAGCAGTAGGTGGGACCGTGGAACAGCTCTGCCACAACCGCCTGAGACCGGGGGTCGTGAGGTACCCAAAATCTCAGTTTGAACTGATTGTAAAAAAAACATCCCCATGTGGGGGGTTCCATAAATGGGGTATCCCAATAGCTGGATGGTTTATTTCATGGAAAATCCCAATCTAAAATGGAGGATAACTAGGGGTACCCCATTCTAGGAAACCCCCATTTTACTGGGAAACATCGACTCAACCACTTGCCCTGTCCATGGGTGAACCAGAAAATCCTGAAAAGACCATAGAACACTTCTATGGCCCACTGAAACCTGCCTGTTGCAGTGGTTCTTCTCCTTTCGATTCTATGTAGATTCTACTCCTTGAAACAAGAAACGTTCTATTTCAAGCCGCCAAACTGGGAACCAAATGATAAGGAAGCGTTAAGGTTTCATATATCATGGAATCATGATCAATCTCTTAGCTTATCTACCAAGAGGATTCAATCTTGCTTCATGATAAAAAAAAAAACATACAGCCATGATTTTTCCTTAGATCCCTGAAACTACAACATGACCAGTCTACAGTTTCTCAGGGTCTAAGAAACTTTGACCCATACCCACTTTTACCTGCTTTTATACCTTTATCATTTTTTAAATCAGTTTTCTTGGATGATGACTTTCGTTGGTAATATATATATATATAGCATATATATATATATGTGTTGATGAATTCAAAGATACCATTGGCAATCATGCCATCTCACCACAATTTCACAAGTCAAATCCTAGAATGCCAAATTTACGTGTATGTTTAATATATATATATTATATACTATTATATACCCTGATCATCCCTGATCTACGGGGGATAAACATCCATTTGCAAGCTATTTAGACGTGAAGCGAGGATGGCAAACTACAGGCTTCCTATGTCTCCTTGGTGGTTTCCCATCCAAAGCACTCTGACAGCCACAATTTATATTGTTTTACCACCAAAGCATTGTTGGAACCAGCGATTTGAAATCCACATATCTCCAGAAAATGGGTCGCTTCTGAATTTGAAACATCTTTCGGATTGCTGGTTCCTCAGTGCACTTTTTTTGAACAGTGGTGAATTCGAAGAAGTATTCATCTGATTTCAGCGAAATTCATCCCTTCGACTCGTTCATATCAAACACCCCCTAAACAAAACCTTGGTTTTTATTGGGAATTTCCACTGAATTGGGACCATAGAAATGGGGTGTTTCATATGAACCGGGATTACAATAAATCACCAACTTAAAATAAGGTCGATTGGGCATGATTCCCCGAATCCTAATCATATCATATCTCATCATCATTTCGGTGAGGTCGGAGTGAGGTCATTATAATTTAGCCAGATCCAAAAATCACCGATTTACCATGAATATCCAGTATATAACATCCATGAAAACCCCCATGAATTGTGGATAATGAAAAGTGATAAGTGTCATTTATAATGATAAAGTAGCTATAGATCATGTAACCCCCATTACAGACATCACCAAATCCATAAATCATCAAATGACCATTAACATACATTAACACCCATTAATGGCCCATTAACATTCCATTCCCAACAGGAATCGTCCAGAAAAAAAACCCTCCAGTCGTTGCTGACTGGGCACAGCCTCGGCTAACGGGATCACCGGCACGATGTCCTGCACGATGTTCGTTAAGGGACGGTGACATGGCTGTAGAGTAGCTAATATACAATCCATGGTTTTATACGTACAGTTACGTACATATATATATATAAATATTAATTCCATATAATTCCATATAATTGTACCATATAACTGTTATATGTTTACAACCTAACATCATGATGATGATGATGATGAGGATGATGATGAGCCATCGGAATTTCGGGTGACTTTTAAGGACAAACCCAGATGGCCACTGGACATGTCATTCCCTCCATCGTGGGGATGGATTGGATGGGTCAACATCTATGAATTTACCCTCTGGTAATGACTGTTACATAGCTATTGCAGCTATGGCCCATAGAAATAGTGGATAAAAACCCATTAAAGAAAATGGTGAATCTTTCAATAGCTATGTAACAGTCATTACCAGAGGGTACCTGGGTTCACGGAAGGAATTTCCGCATCCATTTTAAGCAGCGTCATGACTGGATGGGTACCGTTTGGGTACCGTTTGTTCCAAGGTTTACCCAGAGGGACTCAGGGACACTGGCTGGGTACTGCAAAACAGCGAGACGTGAGACGTGGCACGTCTCAACAGAAATGAGCAGTGTTCAAAATCCCTCTATCATTCCATTATACTGGCTGGTTTACAGGGATTCTCCTATTGGATCATTATAACATATATACATATATATATATACTATAACATACTATAACTATAATCCCCAATATATTGGGTAGTAGTATATTCCCCTAATCATCAACCAACAGGGGTTTTGAACACTGCTGAAATGTAGGTTTGTTTTTGGGTGGATTTGTAAAAAAAAAACAACACAGTAGTTCAACCCAAGAAACCAAGCTCGGAAAAAGATCTGGTTATGTATGTGTTCAACTTTCACTTAGAGTGATGGGCTTCTGCAAAAACAACAAGGAAATCAAGTGGTCAAGGAAAACAAGAACACCAATTCTCAGAGGAATTACCCTCTGGTGATTTTAAACATAGCTATGGAAAATCAACATTCTTTACAGCAAAACCATATATAAATTGGCAATGGCTATCATGGCTATCTTATACAAATTACCGGAGGGTATCCTTGTGGGAGAAATTCACGTAGCTTCCATGGACCACATCCTCGGCTAGGCTCCATGGTCAGGAAAGTATCCTTGGTGTGTCCATGGTACCACGTTGTTTATCATATCCTCCAACAGGGTAGTAAAGCCCTTACACCAAGTTTCCGCACCATACGTAAATTTCATGATAAATCATGTTAAGTCCCATGGATATGGAGCCCATGTCTATCAGTAAAGTGGATATGATAAGGCTTCAATCTTGGTTCAACAACCCAAACCAAGCGGGAAAAAACAATGTTGCCATCCCCGGCCCCCAGCAACTGCCACCTGCCCCACGCAAAAAAGACCGACTTTGTCTGCTGAAAATAAGGTACTTAACGTAAAAGATTACATCATGAGTTTCTGGTTGGTGGTTTTAACATGTTTTAACCATCTTGAAAAATATGAAAGTCAATGGGAAGGATGACATCCCACATATTATGGAACAATAAAATTCATGTTTGAAACCACCAACCAGCCATAAAAAACTGTGGGTAAGAAAGTCATCCCGCGATCCGTTGGCTTTGAGCAAACCCTGTCGCTGTTGAACCAATTTGAACCAATGGTGTCGTCTTACTCCATGTTACTCCCAATTTGTAGCCAGTTTATATGATATCATTTTGGGGGTTTCCTAAATGGAGGTCCCCCCAAATCACCCGAGCCATGTTCTCAATGATTCTAAATGTCTTATTCTGGCAACAAACAAGGAAATGCTTACGCCATTGCTTACGTTTTCCTTACACGCGTACACGTTTTGCTTCCGCCCACATCTTGTCTTACGCGGAGCTTACGCTGTCTTACGCTGACCACAGTTCTGCTTATGCCACACCCTTACAAGGGGCCCCTTCCTAAACATGAATTCAAGGGTTTCGAACGTGGATCATCTACAGTAAATTGAGATCATTTAGTATTGAAATGTATGGTGACTTGGGGATACCACTTCAATCAAGAAACCACCGTATCCAGCATAGTTGATTTTCGAAGCCCATGTTTCTTATTGGTTGAACCAATCTATTTACCAGAGTCTGAGTCAGTGTAGTTGGACTTACACCCCACTTTTGTACGTTCTGGCTCATCGCATACCCATCTGGATGAATCATTTAGTAATCCACCAACCTGCGATTCAGTATATAATTTGGTGCTGATTACCCTTAGCAATCGTCATTCCAGTGACGTCGCGACGAGGTCGTTACAATTCATCCAAATCACCATTGAATCCGATTATATCTCCATTCTTACCACCATTTTTGATGGTTAAATTATTTAATCATGTTAAATCCCTTCCCCTTCCCCCTATTACTAAACGTACCCTAAATACGTTAGTTTTTGGGACATTTCAGACTGACCAATTTGATTTTCAATTGATCCCCTTTCGAAAACAAATTAACAATGAGGGTCCCATTTGCGGGTTTCACCCCCTAATGATAAAAACTAGTCAACCCGGATGTGTTTTTTTTTAATCAGGGTCGGACTTTTAAGATTGAAAACTTTTTGTTTAACAAAAAATAAGGTTTCAAATTTAAGATTAGAGGAAAGCATTGAAAATCAGTTTTTGGTAATATGATAATTAAAGTTCTAAAGATTAAAGAACATTTAATCGACTTTGACATGGGAAAACATAGTTTTTCTATATCAAGGTGTTTATTTTAATATCAGGGGGAAGCTTCGCACCCCAATACTAAAAACTCCTCCAGGTGTTTATCATTCGGGGGAGTATATGAAGGGATTGATCGTGAATCACCATTGTTTCTATATGTTTCCAGGATTTTCCCAAAAAGTTTCCCCATATCTTTCGAGATTTTTACCCTCTGGTAATTTAACATAGCTATTGAAATGGTGATTTATAGTGGATTTTCCAATTGAAAATGGTGATTTTCCATAGCTATGTTAGTTTACCAGAGGGTACACATTTCGCTGGCCAGCCAGCGACGTCTCCCCATCCAGGCATCCGCCAGCTCCTCCGGCGGCAGCTCGTCGCCCACGAAGAGTGTCAGCAGCTCCAGCGCCAGCGCAGGGAAGTCCAACGAAGCCCACGAGGCCAATGTGGTTTCTGAAGCCAGCCGTGCGGAAGATCGGTTGATACAGAATCTAAATCCTGAAAAGATTGCTTTATAGACTATAGACAACATGCATCAACATGCTATAGATTTTCTTAAACATCATTTAGCTTTATGAGTGGGTAAGTCCTTTTCTATCTAAGGTACGAATAGGTACTATGTATATTACACTAAATAATATGATTATATATGATGATATATTATACATGTGTGTGTGTGCGTGCAACTTGTTTGTATTGTTTGCTGGAGGACCCTGGATTAATAGTAGGCAGTGCATAGCTCTGGTGGTGCTGCTAGGTCCAAAGTTATTATACGGGAGCACTTGTGCGTACAGTGGTATACACTAACAGTATTGACTGAATTTTCTGAAACTGGTACAGATTTACCATAATTATGGCCTATGGCTTTGTCTGAAAGCCCGTATTTACAAGCCGCAATGTCTCTAGTCATTGGGGCATGAAAATACTCACAACGACACCAGTTTTGGAACTGGAAGGTACCCACATATTGGCCATATTGTGGTGATTATTGTGGCTCTATACTCTTTTATCGTGACAATTCACATTATGTCCTATTATATCCCCATGATACATCATTATACCACCAATTTTGATGGGTAAATCACCATATTCGATGGTGAAATCAAATTAAATCACCATTTTGGATCGTTGAATCATGTGAAAGCACCATTTTTTGGTTAAATCATGTTATACCACCATTCTTCATGGTGAAAAATCTCCATCGATGCTGAAAATTCACATTCTTTGATGGTTAATTCAGCAAATCTCCATCTGTGCTGGTTCACCTGGTGATCATGGTCCCAGACCACCTGAGATACGTGGTAGCTCCTCTGGCACAAAGAGACCTCCGTCTGGAGCATATCCTGGGACACCAAGGGACGCCGTAGATTGCCATAGCATTTCCTAAGATTTCCATAGATTTCCCAACATTTCGTTGTCATTGTCCGATTTTTTGAAATCTGGAAACTGGTAAACCTATATTATGAAATATGAAGATCATTGTGAATCAGTATTCACAATTCTGAAGTATCATATATTTGTGGGTGATTTCGAGACAAAACTACTGTGGTTGGGGACCATCCTATTAAACATCACCCCTTGGGGGGTGGATGTCATATGACCAACCAGGCCCAGCAAAGTTACACACAATGCTGTAGTTTCAAACTGAAATGAAGAGTCAAAAAAAACTCAACGAGTCAACACCCCATTCTGTTGGTACCCTCTGGTTATGACTAACAGTTCGCCATGGAAAATCACAATTTTTAATAGGTAAACCATCTATAAATGGACCATTTTCCATGGCTATGTTAAATAACCAGAGGGTAAATGGTCAATTTCTGGATATCTGATATCACCAACTTCACCTTCTCGGTACACACCGTGAAGTGTTCAGCATGAGACGCACAACTGTCCTGTGCAAAGAGCTTCTGCCAGGGTGGCCCCTTTGGCCCCACCCCGAGTGCTGCAAAAGCGCATGGCTCTGATCTGAAGTTCCAGCTAAAACGTGGGTCCTATGGGCCCCAAGTGTATATATGATCAAATTTGCATGGTGAAATGTGGGTGTCTTTTAAGTCATGGAGGACTGTCAGCAAAACCATTGTTGTTTCATGACTTGGATGATTTTTCGGGGTACCTACATGACTTGGGAAACCTCCAAGTCATGATTCACCAGTGGAGTTACAATGTGGGGCCTCCAAACGTTATAAGTTGGTTTATAACCCCATCTAACATATCTAACTATGGTTATAACTACCATAAACCCTAGTGAAATTGTAGTTATAAACCAACTTAGCTATCTTGGGGGCCCCACATTGATAGGGGCACCAAAAATTCGGGTGATCTCCGGCTCCAAGACTTGACCACAATGGCGTATCTGGGGCCAAGTGAGCCTGAAAACACAGCTGTTGCAGGACTGGTTGGTGGTGCAATTTCAGCATCTTGAAACATGATGGAGTTCGTCAATGGAAGGATGACATCCCTTTTCTATGAAATGGAACATAAAATTCATGTTCAAAACCATCAATCAACCAGCAGTTGTTGCAGGAGTATCTTCCTCACATTAAGCGATTTGCATTCACCAACTATGCCGTTTCACGGCCAAACTCTGAAAGCGTTGATTTCCCAAGTCCCAAGTTAGCACAGTATTCCACAGCCGAATTCCACAGCTGATTCGGCATGGTCACTTTTGGTTGTCTTCAACTCTGAGATCTTGGGAGTTCTTGGCGAAGATTCCAGTGGTTGGGCTTCAGCATTTTGACGAATACTCCACAAACAGGGAATATCATCCCAATCTATATCATGATTCATGTCAATGTTTGACAAAAACGGACAATCCATGCATCGATTTGCCAGTTATTGCCAGTTATTATATTTTCATATATTTTCCCATTTTTTCAGACACACCCATCACACCCTTATCATGGCTACGTCTCACAACAGCCCCTCTTTCAAAAGAAAGCGTTCCCTTCGGTCGGCCCAGTCTTTGGGGCCGGCGTGGCCGGCGCTGTTGACGGCAGCGCCGGCGTGTGCAGCGCCGACCTTGGTGCCGTAGCAGCGACGCCAGCGACGGCAGCCGGGACGCGGCAGAAGCCTCGGCGGTGGAGATTGGGAACTGGAAAGAAAGCGTTGAATTCAGCATGGATTTTCTTTAAATATCTTTAAATATCTACATTCCACAATGAAACCAGCTCTTGTTTTTTTTGGTGACAAATGAATTTTAAATTTTATAAAATAACTATATAATAACTAAAACATGGGATCATCATTCCCAGTGGCACTGTTAATATGCAAATCTGAACCGGCCACTTAGTCAGTGTATGAATGGTAGTCCTATCACGAAGGGCCGTTAAGCAATATCCATGTATTATCATCTATGTTACCCTCCGGTAAATCAAACACGGATGGAGGCAATCCATCATAGATGATTTTCCCGGCTATAAACCTCCATTTAGTGCAGATGTTCCAGCCACGTTTGATGACACCGGAGGGTAAATGAAGGAACATCTCTCGACCCACCCGGACTGGTGACTTAAGGTGCAAACTTGTTCTGGGACTGAGCCATGCAGGGACTTTCTCAAACAGTATGAGCACACCATGCTGCAAAGATTGCGAAGAGTCAACACAAAAAGACACTTTGCCAACAAACAATATAAGTAATAATGTTGAACCACTTGGGCTCTTCTGAATGGGGTATATCCCCAAATGGCAACTAATCCCTTCCTCCTAATACTAAACCCCCCCCCCCCTAATACAAAACACGGCAGGTAGTTTTTAGTATTAGGGGGGTATTTATTATTAGGGAACCAAATCGAAGTCATGTTAATTAATTAAT
>Ga0126342_10018479_pt1 | contig 11944 bp, 14 predicted proteins | sample Cyp1metagenome_FD_92528 | JGI IMG/M metagenome (GOLD analysis project Ga0126342, IMG submission 92528) | Coral microbial communities from Lord Howe Island, Old Settlement Bay, Australia - Cyphastrea 1 metagenome | ecosystem: Host-associated > Invertebrates > Cnidaria > Coral ... | reverse complement strand
TGGCAGCTACCTGTGGACAAGGTTCAAGCCACATGTCCCAAAGCAAAAGTTTCACCAACAGGCATGTGACCATGTCATGCACTTTGGTTCTGCTTCATGAGGCTGAAATGAGATGACAAGCCCTAAGAAAGCATTGTTGAAATTTCTTATTGAAAATTGTTCCAAAAAGCAGTTCAAACCTTATTGAAATAAACCAATAATATTATTGAAACACATTTCAATAAGGTTATTGAAATATTTCAATAAAACTTGAATTTCAATAAGTGTTAAAAAAAACACTAACTTTATTGAATCTTTTCAATAAGGCGTACTCTGGGGCAGGTAGCTGGGTTCTGGAAGTGCAGCATCAAAGCGATGTGTGCCAGGAAAGGGCACTTAGGGGTCAAGGTGAATCTGACCCCATCATCAAAATGGTTGTATAACCATATGTAATGCATCATGCTTTCTTTCAAGCACTGCTCTGCTTCCTGAGAGTTTTTCATGAAAAAATCATCCTCTGCAATGATTGAATAGAATTTGGCGAGGTGGTGGCAACATTCAGCCATGTGAGCAAAAGCTTGGCATTCATTGGCCTTCTTCCAGGCCATCAAAGCTAAGGCTGGGATGAAATGTCGAATTTCACCTGCATGACCTCTCAGCTTGGCTGGTTGGGAAAATGGCTTCTCGGCTGCACAAAACATGGACACCATTATGTTGTTGAATTTTTCTTTGGTGCCCGCTTCTGTGTATGCATCTTTCACCATTGCCCAAATTTTCGCGGTATTGCCAGCTCCTTCCTTCTTCAGGGTGGAAAAGACCAGGCATGCAAGATACAGCCTAGCTGTTACTCCCAGATCTAATGTGTGCAGAACATCTAAGCACACCCTGTATTCAGGCAAACCACCTGGGATAGTGAAAAGAGGGTGGCTTGTGCAGGGGCTTTCTTTCAAGCCTTCAAAACTTTTAAGCTGCCACCCAGGGTTGTCAGTGAAATCATATAGGTTCTTGTTGGCATTTGTTTGGTTGCAGTCGCACAGCCAGCAAAACTTGTGCGAGGACCAATGTGGAAACCCAAGGTGATTTGAATAATATTCCAAGTCGCCCAGGAAATTGAAAATCCAAAAAGAATACCCTTGCTTTGTAATTGGCTTTCTTGCAAGCCTTGCCAGATGGGGAGGCAAAGGATTTCCTTGCCAATCAGCTTCTGGATGGAAGCCAGTGAACAAGGCTGTAAAGCTCCATGCCATGACTGCATGGATATCATCCCAGGTGTTGCTAGCAGTGGCAGACTTGGGCCACGCAGTGACCAGGAATGAGCTGTCCATGCTGTGGCTTGCCTATGTTTCCTCTTGGCTTTCTTTCAAGCCCTGGGGTGCGAACAGTGGGGGCCCCCAGGAAAATGTCAAGAGAGTGTCAGTGGAAAACTCCACTCCATCGCCATGCAACCACAAAGGAATGGTTTTCTTCTTCTGGCTTTCTTCCAAGCCCCACCCCCAAAGCCTGGGGTCATTGGGTTTCAGCCCTGCCCAGAAAGCTTGCAACTTCTGCAAGCCAAACAGGGATGGAGCCAGCTGAGTGTAACTTTCAAAAAGCTGCCAGACTAATAAATGCGGCAAGACCATGTGGCATGTAGCCATTGTTTTGGGGTTTTCTTCTTTGGCGTCGAGGGCTGGCACCTGTATTGAAAAGGTAGGGCTTTCTTTCAAGCCTCTCTGCTTGGATTTTTTCAGGTTGTTTTTTAGCAGCCTGAGAAGATCTATATGGCAATTGTTTGGGTAAGTCCCAAATGTGCCCAATCCACTCAGCTCCATGATGTCTGGTGATTGCAGCACATCAGAAGTGGATGCATGGGCCAATTCTTTTAATCCTGCTGCGCTTAATTTTCCCAATGACCACAGATGCAAAAGTTTCTTGCTCAAGTTGTGGCCTTCTTTCAGGCCTTGGCAGTCCTCACTTTTACGTTTTTTGCATTCTTCTATTTCGACTTTTTGGTGAATGCCTAGCCTGAACCTAAATGGCTGCAGGCACACATGCTTCGTGCTTCCTTTTCCCCAAAGAGACTTTAAAACATTACATTTTGGTGGTGAAAAAAAGGCCCAGCTCACTTAACAAAGGGATTTTTTCCATTGCGTTTCTCTGGCTGCCAGTGCAAAGCTCGAAACCTAGCTAAGCCTTCTTCCAGGCCAACCCTGATTGCATTACAGGCCTTCTTTCAGGCCAAGCTTCTCATGGCCTCCTTAGAAGCTTTCAGAGAAGCAGCTGCATCAATCAGTTTTTCTTTGATTCCTTGCAGCTCGCAATCCACAGAAAAGTCTTCCAGCTCATCTCTGCACCTGCACAAGTTCTGAAGCTCAGCAGCACCCCATGACTTGTCACTGGCTTTCTTGCAAGCCTTTTTCATCTCTGCCACTGCTTTGCTGACGAGACACAGCATCTTTTTCACCTTGCTGTCTTTGTCATCTTCTGCCACCTGTGTGGCTTCCTCATTTTTTTTTGCCACTGTGCTTCTGCTGCTTCATGTTTCTTCATCTTTTGCTCTACTCTTTCTTTTTTTTCCTGTTACTTTTGCTTCTCTTGCAGCACTTTTTGTTCCTTCTTATTCTTCGGGTGTTCCTTCTCTTCCCTGGCGTTTTTGGCTTGGGTACCCCTGGATTGGCCTTCTTTCAGGCCCCTCAGGAACTGGAGCGCTGGATTTGCTTCATCTGAAGAAGCTGACTCCTCCTGTTCCTCTGAGGCGGAGCAGCTCTCTTCAGACAAAGCATCTTCTATTTGAAACCCCTTTTTTTGGCCTTCTTTCAGACCACAGATCCTCCCATTCCTGCTTCGACCTTGGTGCTTGCAAGGCTTTCTTGCAAGCCATAAGCTCTGCACCTTTCAAGGCAATGGATTGCTCAGTTGCAATCCTCTGGTTCTGCTCTGTCGACAAAGCAGTTTTCTTCTTGATCAGAAGAAACTCGTAAAATTTCTTCCCATCTCTCCTGACAGGGATGGTTCCAGATTCCACCCTGGAAAGGGCTTCATCTTTTCGATACCAGTCCTGGATTTGCTTCCAAGGCACCCACTCAAACAAGTCCTGCTTCTTGGCTTTCTTGCAAGCCTCCTTCCTGGTTTTTCCCTGTCTTCAGGAAATGTAGCAAGGCCTGTTTCTTCTTGGCAAGAACACCAGGCCCCCCCATTTGCTGCCACGCCTCCTGGGCCTCAGGCGTCTTCCCTCTTGCCCATTCATATTTTTTCCACAAGGATGCCATTTCAGATTTTTGAATTGCTTTCCAAAAGTCCTCTTCTGACGGGTGGCCTTCTTTCAGGCCTACAATGGCTTCCTGGGTTTCTTGGTGCAGCTTCAACCTCTTGGAGGTCAAGGAAGCAGCTGATTCAGAACCATCCTCTTCCTTTTTTTCCTTTTTTTTACTCTCTCCTGCAGGGTGTCCTGGCAGGCCTTCTTTCAAGCCCTGTTGCTGCTGCTGCTGCTCCATTTCCGCTGGCTTGTCTTCAGCTTGTGTTCCTTCATCTACTGCCTCTGGGTCTTGTCCTTCTTCAGCATTGTCTACCTCCTGTGCCTCAGTGTGCTCTCCTTCTATTTGCGAATCTGTTGCCTTGTCTTCCTCCTGTGTCTCAGTTTGCCTCTGGCCTTCTTTCAGGCCTTATGCTTCCTCTTTCATGCCCAGCTGGCTTTTGGATGCTGCTGGCTTCTTTCTGCTTCTCATGCCCAGAAGCTGCGGAGCTTAGTTTTGTACCCAAATGGCTGTGAACTCGCTGTGAACCAGCTGTGCTGTGAACTCGCTGTGAACTCGCTGTGAACTCGCTGTGGTTGCTGTTTCGCGCTGTGAACTCGCTGTGAACTCGCTGCGAACTCGCTGTGGATGCTGTTTCGCGCTGTGCACCAGCATGTGTATATTTTTCAAAAACTCTAAACTTTTTAGGCCTGCATACATATTTATATGTAGAAATCGACATAAAAAGCCAAAATGTATTTATATGCCTATATATATATATACATATTATATATATATATATATATATTCATATACATATATTATATATATATATCCCAAGATATAATATTATCGCAAACAGGATTATTTCAAACCAAGGGATTATAGTTTCTGTATTGTGTTTGCTTCTCTCTTTCTTGCTTTCCTTCTTGTGGACTTTCTTACTTTCATTTATTTTTGGTTATTTTTCTTTTCTTTTCAATACTTAGCCTATATCTATAGATTACAAATTTTTAAATAAGTAATTTTTCTTTATTCATTTAATTAATTTATTTGTTTATTTATTTTCTCTCCTCTGCTAAGGAGTCCGCTGCTCAGGAAGGCTTTCTTTCAAGCCAGACCCTGGCGAAACAGACCTGTTGAAGTGTCACTGGCTTTCTTTCAAGCCATTGAGCAGGCCAAACTTTTGCAAGCATTTGGCTTTCTTTCAAGCCTGACTTTTTCAGCTTCCCTTCACAGATCCTCATCATCCACCTTCTGTTCTTCTTTGTCCTCCTCCTTGACCTCCCTGGTCTCCTCTTCCTGCTGCTCCTCCTTCTCCTCCTCCTCCTCCTCATCTTTTGCCTTTTTCTTTTCCTTCTCCTGCTCCTCCTTGACTTTCTTCTTCTCCTTTTGTTGGCTTTCCTTCTTCTTCGAAGTGTCCACCTCCTTTTGCTTGGCTTTCTCCTTCTGATCCTCCTCTTTTGGATCCTCAGAGGAGGTGTAGCTCTAGGAGGACGACTCCTTCTCCACCTCTTCTTCCTTCTCCTCCTCTTGCTCTTCTTCCTCCTCCTTGCTGTCTCTGCTGTCCACTCTGCGGTTTTTCCTCTGTTTTGGCCTTCTTTCAGGCCCTTCGCCGGAAAAACAGACCTGAGCACCACACCTCCCCTGCCTGGGCTGGGGCTCACAGATTGCTCCCTCAGCCAAGCTGCCTTCTCCTCCAAGAAGGCAGCTCTTTCTTCAAGCAATTGCTTTCTTTCAAGCATCAGATTCTGTTCCTCCTTCATCACCTCTTTCTCCCTTTCTTTAATCATTCTCCATTTTCTGCTTCCCTCACGCAAGGGTTGGTCCTTGTTTGGGGGATAACCTTCTTTCAGGCCTTGTTCCCTCCTCTCTTGGACTCTTGGGGAATTGGCTCTTTTAACCTTCCTTGCTTCTCTGCCTCTTTTGCCTCTGGCTTCCTGCATAAAGGGGTCCCAAGCAGGTTGGCCAGGCCTGTCTTCAGGCACAAAGGCTGGCCTTTTTTCAGGCCTTTGCTGCTTGGGAGCTGCGGTAGAAGAAGCTGAGGCAGGTGCTGAAGCTCCTTTGCCTCTGCCTTGGCCTTTTTTCAGGCCCTCCTCTTTGGCAAGCCTGGCGCTTTCCTGCACATAAGGGCCAAACTCTCTTCTTCTTACTTCGTCATCTGACTCATCGCTGCTTTCTGCCTGCCATCCTGCTGTTCTGCGCCTTTGTTCTGCCTCAGCTTCGTTTTCCTTCCTCCAAACTCTCCGCTGCTCTTCTTCCTCCCAGTCCTGCCAACTCCAAGGCGAGCTGTATCCTCTGTGCCAGCTTTCCCAGTAGGACATTCTGCTTGGCCTTCTTTCAGGCCCTCCAGCAGTGAGTTCGCTGGGGTTTTAAGGATGACCCCTAACCTATAGAGTTTTTCCTGAGTTTTTAATAATGACGAGTTTTGCTGGGGTTTTAAGGATGACCCCTAACCTATAACACCTGCTGCTTGCGCAAAAAAAGCTGCAGCTTGGTGCAGCCATGTTTTCAACCATTTCCAACACATGCCACGTTCTTTTTTGGGGAGAGCTGGTGGCAAATTCCCTTTAAGCTATTTAGCTATTCCTATTCCCCTTCTACTATTTTAGTGGTTGGGTTACTTTGAGTGGACCCAACTCCCCATCAAAAACCATATGCCCCCCAAAAAAATTAGAGGGTACAGCGTCCAAGAAATCTTTTTCTGCTTTTCCTTGCTCCAAGTTGTTCGAGCCATGTGCTTTGCACATGTGCAAGTTGAAGCCTATGTCTCAGACTACTGGCCTTCTTTCAGGCCTTGCAATGCTTCCCATATGCTGAAACCACGGGCCTTCTTTCAGGCCTTCCAGCTATCCAGTCAACATCTTTGACCAAATCATCTCTGTGTTCCTTCATCTTTTCTTTGGTCATGTGCTCTTCCATAGCAAGCTTTTCCAATTCCAAGACCACGCTGTGATGGCCACCTGGAAAGATGTTGCCCATGTTTTTCGTGCAGCCAATGATCAGCTTCCATTCGCTTCCAAAAAGGCCAAGAGATAAGATTGGTTTTGCCCCAATACCTTTTTCACAGCTGACCAAGGCCTTCTTTCAGGCCTTGAACTTTCTGCTGCTCCCATCTCTTCTTGGCTTGCTCTGCCTGCAGGCCTTCTTTCAGGCCTGGAGCTTTCTGCTGCCACCATCTCTTCTTCGCTTACTCTGGCTTCTGGCCTTTTTTCAGGCCTTGAGCTTTCTGCTGTGATCGTTTCTTCCTGATGTCTTTTTGCTTGTTTTTTCCTTGAATTTTGCTTTTGTTTCTCTTTGCTTGCAGGTCTCTTTGCAATGGCTGGCCTTCTTTCAAGCCTTTGCTTTTCTACAAATTCCTCGGCAGCTGCTTTTGCAGCCTTTTCCAATTGACCTCTGTAGCTAGCCCTTTGTTTTTCCAAAATGGACATTGCTTTTGGGTCATCCCCTGGTGGCTCCACCTTTTTCCTTTTCTTTGGGGGATGCCAACATAGCTGGCCACCCTTCTGAATCCAAGGATACTTCAGAGATTTCGGGGCTTCAAAACCCTGGCCTTCTTGCAGGCCTGGCCATCACCAGAAGCAGAAGAACCTTGGAGTGGGAGAGTTGCTTTCTTGCAAGCACCAGGCAAAGCCACAAATCCCTGGATGGCCTGCCTTTGCTCTCCTGTGGCTCCCTGCATGCATTGTCTCCGTTTGGCAGGATCTCTTCTCAACCTCCTCACATGGCTGAGAAGGCACACCAGCTGACTTGCAATCTTCCCATCCTTCCATTCGCTGGTGTTGTGACTTTGTGCATGCTTCAAAATACATTGTTTCAGCTGCCCTGCTAGGATCTCACCATCGGAGATTTTGTAGAATTCCTTCACATATTCCACATTGAAGTGCGCACCTTTGGCACTCACAGCTGTGGTGACTTTTTTTTTGGCGTAGTCACCCAGCTTGAAGGCACCCAAGCCTTTGGCATCAACAGCCTTGTCAATGATGCTTTGTAAAGCATCAATGTCCACCGGTGCCAGGCTTTCTTTCAAGCCTCGCACCAAGTTAAAAAGCTTTTGTAGCTGCTTTCTTTCAAGCCTGCAACATACCAATATGTTCAAAATTTCTATCCTGTAAGCCAAAAAACAGCTGTGGGAAGGAGGAAATATATAAGGGTTCAGTGATCCTCATGCCTCGTATTGCTCTGATATTGATGATTGATGTTTTGATATTGGTCTGATATTGTTGATATTGGTCTGATATTGATCCATGATATTGATCTGATATTGATCTGGTATTGATCAGGTATTGATCTGGTATTGATCCTGGTATTTGTCTGATATTGATCTTGATATTGATCTGATATTGGTTGGATATTGAAAAAACGATCAATCCTCAGGATTGAAAAAAGCAGCTTTTACGATTGAAAAAATCAAGTTCAATATTATCGATCAGGATTGATCAGCATTGATTTTTTTCAATCCCGGATCCTCAAGGAAAGAGCTGGACAACCAAGATCTACCGAAGCATGACTGATGTAAAACCCTTGAGGTATTAATGCAACATGTCAGTGTCAACAACTGGCCCGAAGCAGCGCGATTCAACACCAAAAACCACGCATGGACTCCATTCCGTGCGTTTCCACGTTTGTTCCGCAATGTTCCGCAAATTTCCGCGTTTGTTCCGGGAATTTCCGCTTTTGTTCTTGGCGCCATTGTGTATGTCCAATTCACCCACAGACACGGCTGCAAAGCCATGCCAGAGGTTGCTCAAGGCCTTTAACTACCCAATCAATTCCAGGTGGGCACAAGCCACAATGCCCCAATACATGAATTTGTGCTGCGATATATCATGGAGTAGTGACCCTTGCGGAAATTTGGTCACAACGATTCTTTCTCACCAAATCTTTTTTGTTGCCTTGCTTCATGACGGACCAGAAGGCCAAACAAGCAATGCATTGCCCTGCGTGCTTTGAAAAAAGGTCTGTGTTTCCGAAAATGTGTCAAAAAACGTACTTGTTTGAAAAAACATTGTTTTCCAAACAAATACATTTTTTTGCATACATATGGCTGCCTCGGTAGACAAATTGTTTTAAACAACAAAGATTTCGCGATACCATGTTTTCTGCCCACTTCCAAAGTCCGCGAAGCGGCTTATCCTAAAATTCGAGAATTATTGCGTAATCATCGCAAGCTGGAAAGACAACACAACACTCTGGACGGTGGTTCTTCAACCTTCTTGTTGTCATTGGCTGCGTCGTTTCGCGCAAGCTGGGTCTTTACCAACTACAAACAATGAACACATAGCGGTGAATTTGGAACAGGTGCGCTTACCACAGCATCAAGTTTTTCAGGATGCCAATGCCAATGCCAATTCAACTTATTTTTTGGCAAGATCACCTCACCTTGGTTTGTCCTCAATTATATGTTCAGGGTCCAGGGGCTTTGAACACCTGGTCACACCCTGAGCTGTTTGAAGCGACCTCATTGACAGTCACAGATGCTCAGACCAAAATTCGGACAACGTTTGGTCCACAGATATCCGTGGGGCTTTCTTTCGCTTAAAAGGAAGTCTTCCGTGCGGATTTGCATTTCTAAAGTGCAAGAAACAATGGGCCAAAGGTCGTACACTCATTAGTTCTTTTCAGTCATTTTCGTCTCAGATGTTGAAAGCAGTATCAAGGGCTCTGGATTCTATGTTGTATGAAATGTGGTCAACAAAGTACACCACAGAATTGGCAAACTGTCCATCATTTTTCAACAATACGCCTGATGACGCGGATTTGACTTATATAAATGATGATCTTGTTGGTTTCTTTAACAGTGTTCCTCAGACAAGGCTGTTGGATGCAAGGCATTCTTTTATTCACGAGTGGCAGAATCGACATGGTGAAATCTCTATTACAGTGGATCTGACACAGAAAGGTGCCGCACTTGAGAGTACATTTTCTGCATCTTTTCGTTCCCCCGGTTTCAGACACAAATCAGTGTCCAGCGCCGATATTTTTGCCATCGTGCAAGCTAGTTTGGGGACTCACTTTCACCGGTTGGAACTTGTTGACGACAATTTACTTCTCGGCTTTTATGTAGACATTTACAAGTTACCGGACATTCGCCAGATTCGGGACAATGTTTCCGCCGGAACCCTCCGATCGCGATTGAGCATTTAAATCGTAAATACTCATTGCGTCCTGTCAGGCCCATAGTTCGTTGCATGCATTATCCCGGTTATATGTACAAAAAGGCTTCGCTTTGTCAGATATTCACAGCGCGTTGTAGCCGACAAACAACAGCGGCGATAGGCCTTTGTGTGTGGGGTCAACCCCTGTTTCCAGGGATGTACGAACGGCTCAGTTTTTCAGTTTTAAGGCAGGGGGTGCAAGCAGCCCATCCAGTCTTGCACCAACGAAGACACTGGATGAGTGCTGGTGGTTTCTGTGATACCATTTCGATTTTTGAATCCTGTGATGCACTCACAGCGGCGACCGTACTCAATTTGTCAGTCTTAAACATGTTTGGGTACAACGGCCTATCACGAGCAAACTCACTAATCGATATGAGCCTCGTGAACAGATATTCTGTCTTACAAGTGTGTGTGTGTGTGCGCGTTCAAGCTTGCAGGATGCATCTATCAATATTATCTTATCATATGTGTAGATTTTAAATGTATGCGCTGTATCCTTTAACAAAGGGTCCTCTGTGATTCGGTTTAGCGCGTTACATTTAGATGACAATCGCAATATTGTTGTAGCTGCCAGTCCCACCCTTACAGGCACCTCAAATACAGTAGGACGTGCGTGAGGCTGTTCTTCACGGTGTTTGTCGCCAAAGAATAGTTGCTCTCCTGACAATCAGCGCTGGGCATGTCTGGTAAGGTACGGATGGAGGTGTGTGGCCAGTTCATAGCAGAGTTCCAGACTTTCAAGACAAGTTCAAGACAAATTTCACAGGTCATTCGAGCAAAAGAAGAAACAGCTGCTGCAGAGGGTGACAAGACCAGAATGGTGATGAATGGTGCATGTGTGCCTATCTTTCCTGCATCACACCAACCTACCAGGCCAACGGTGAACTCACCCGATCACCTCACCGCACCACTAAATCACAAACATGAAGTCAACCAATCAACATATGAATGTATAGCTTTGAGCTTCTGCAAAAGCATCTTCTCACCACCTTCTCAAAAAGCCCAGTTCCCCACGCATCGCTCCCTGACAATGCACACAATTGCGCCATTGTGCTGGCAGAATTGCTTTTTTCCGCACAATCTCTGCGCAGTCAGAAAAGCTTTGTAAGATTGTCAAATGCTTCATGATCACAAGGACCACAGTCCACAGAGCCATTGGTTTTGTAAACCGGTGATTTACCGCAGTAGTTGTTTACGGAACACCAGCGGGTGCACACACCATTCTCGAGAACAACTCCACCATCATCGTAACCACCTTCTTTGCAAGATCTGCATCTTGAGTGGCAAAAAAAGAGCCACAGTGTCCCAAAGCGGAACAGTAACGGGTGCACTTGCCATCAACCAATGGTACTCCGCCATCCTCAGAACCACCCTCTTTGCAGCTGAAGCAAAAAGTTGAACATGGAAGAGTCCAAGAAGAGTTCGTTTCCGTCGAGATCACGTCAGCGAAGTTCTTCAGATATATATATATATAAACGTTGTTTCTGCGCAATTTTCTTTACTGAAAGGTGGATTCACAGGATAGCTAGCAAAATTCTACTTCTCTGAGACTCTCAGGCCAGAAAAAATCGATTGCTGACTGAGTGTCTGTTGAGTGCATGTTAAGTGCAGCGGTCAGGACTTCTGTCGGACAACCTGCGCTTCCAATTAGCTTCTGGTGCTACAACACCTCAGAGCCTGTCAGAGCCAATCCATCCTATATCCTGGGAAACACATGCGCTACCTGATTGCCCTTAAGTCCGGCAAGGAATCTGTCCACGTTTTGCTCAACACAAAAGTACACCCCCCGACTTAGTGGCTGCAACATGCTGCAACAATTCAGTTCAGCAACAGCGTCCAGTTCTCCGCGGAGCTGGAGCGCTTGCATCGTGCATGATGCGTCCGTATGGCATTCATCAACCATTGGCAAAACGCTAGATACATCTTGCCTTGGCAGATTCAGGCGAGCACTGCTTTGGCAAGAACCACAATCACAAGGAAGACCTTTGAATGTACGCCACATGTGTTCCTTGTGATCTACTTTGCCAAAATTCGGCCTGGGCTCTGCCTCAAACACTGGCTAGATGTCATGTAAATGTGGGAGGCAGAGGGAGGGAACTTCTACATTTCAGGAGGAACCCGTGGAAACAGCTCGCGTCTCAACAACCGGGCCCTAGACGGAAGATCATGTTCTGCGGCGAAGATGATCCCGAAAGCTGCCCACGCGATGAAAGCCATGGCGAATGAAAACGAAAAAGGGGAAATAAATTGGAAAGAGCGCCTGCAAAAGGAGCCGCATGCACACTCACTGACAGACCCTGATTTTTGCGGGTCACTATCCCATCACATCCCCATCGTATGCCTATATGATCCGCCGACCCCGGCTGAAAAGAAGGGGAAGCGCGTCAGGGAAGAAGAGCTGTTGCTACTGCTACTGCTACTGCTGCTGCTGCTGCTGCTCCTGCTGCTGCTGCTGCTGCTGCTGCTACGACTACGACTACGACTACGACTACTCCTACTCCTACTCCTACTCCTACTCCTACTACTCCTACTCCTACTCCTACTCCTACTCCTACTCCTACTCCTACTCCTACTCCTACTACTACTACTACT
>Ga0126342_10018478_pt1 | contig 11945 bp, 6 predicted proteins | sample Cyp1metagenome_FD_92528 | JGI IMG/M metagenome (GOLD analysis project Ga0126342, IMG submission 92528) | Coral microbial communities from Lord Howe Island, Old Settlement Bay, Australia - Cyphastrea 1 metagenome | ecosystem: Host-associated > Invertebrates > Cnidaria > Coral ... | reverse complement strand
GCTGCTGTGACCCTATACGTGGGGCCTCGTGCTGTGTGTGCAAAAGGTCTGAATTTGGGGTCGCTAACGGACGCTGATTTCAGCCCTCTTCATTGAGGGCCCTCCTTGTATATATATATATATGTATGTTATGTATAATATCTAAGCCTTTATTTATCTCTGGATTTGTTGAGTTGGATTTTTGATGCATTTCCCGGTACTTTGCAAGTCGCGAAGTCCACAAAACTAATCGCTGCGAGATCTCGGCGCAAATCCGAGGATGAGATCAGGAAGCTAAAGGCCATCGACAATACCATGAAGGTGAGCAACCAGCCACGGGGGGCCACCGGGCACTTAAGCGTTTTTGTCAACACTTAAAATCATATGGTTCAAGTCATGGAAAATCATGTTCCGGTCATCTCAACTTGAACATCGGCATATTTGGGTGTGTTTGAAAATGTGGTACAGTACCCCCAAAATGAATGGTTGACTGTATCACCATATGCTTCTTGTGATTAAAATGGCCATAAATCCGGGAATCCTCAGACAATTGTAGGTACATTCCGTTTTTCCTGTGTAAAATCCTGGAAAGTTGAAACAGAAGTAATGAGCTAAAGCCAATGCCACAACCTAGCCCCAATTGATGCTTATTGTTCGGTATACCATTACTAATCATTACTATATTATATATATATACTATATATACTATATATATATATATATTATAATATATATATATATATAATTATGTGGGTTTCATATATTTGGTATTACTAATACCATTTCTATTATTTACATCTTATACTATGTTTGCGTTTTTGTTGACATGTTCAAATCGTCCAAGGGCCCAAAACAGGTTTGGATCGGCAACCTGGATGGTTCGGTAACTTGGAAGATGCTGCAGGACTGCTGTCCTGGGCGTCCAGGTGGCTCCTGCAAGAACGGTGGTTCATCCCACTTAGTAAGTGGGTTATAACCCCAGTTATAAGTGGATTAACCCTACTTATCCCATTTATAACTGGGGTTATAACCTACTTACTAAGTGGGATGAACCACCAAGTAGGGATTATGGACCACTAACTACGGATGTAAGGACAAGTCTTAACAAAATACTGGGGTGGCCACCGCTGGGTTTTGCAACTACTGCTTTGGTGTCCACCAAATTGTGGTGGTCCCCCATGAAATCCAGCGATCACGTCCTCTTCCACTGTTAGACAAAAATATGTTGTTCTAGTCACTCCGAAAAAGTCTTGGAGTCGAAACCCATGGTGGTTTCGGTTGAGCTGCTAGACTTGGATGTTCCATAGGACTGTGCTATGAACAATCTCCTTCAATGAGTCATTCAAACGAATATTTGGTGTACCAATCAGCTACCCACCTTTAACTTTGCCAGTTTTTGTTGGGTCAAAGAATCATAAACCGTAAATCACCCATTTTCCTGGGAATGGTTTATACCATAAAAAACCACCTATTTATAGTATAGTTCTATATTTGCCCCATGATTTGGGCCATTGGGCCATTGGGCCGTGAGGATCACTTCCAGAGCAACGTTGGAAGCGTGACCTGGGCCACCGTCTTTCCCAAGGCCACCGTCTTGAAACCGTCGCGGAACGGGGCTGACGGTGGATGGTTTTGACCATGAAACATGCGGAGGTTACGGTCAAAATTGCAATGTTACTATCAAAACCGGTGATTTTTTAAAATCACTTGAGATAACTTAGAATCAAGAATAGGGATGTCACCATAAAACATGGGGATGTTTTCATGAAACAACAAGGGTTTCACACTTTCACATTGTTTTGTTTATTTTAGCATGCTCAATGATGTGGGGATAGGTCACAAACTTCTTTGATTTTTCAAGATTGAAGGCCTTAAGGGGTGGTTTCCGACCCATAACCTAGCAATACATAGATTTGCTGTGAAAAACAAGGTAACAGGGGGCTTGATTTGTAACCATGTCGGCTACCATATAGCCGGCCCCTTTCCAAGGGCTATCTGGCATTATCTCCAGGTCGATGGGAACTCCTGTCAACATCTATCAACAAAACATTTTTTTGAGGTTTGATATTTGACTGTGGGGTTGTCCTTTGATGTGTATCATTGAAAATTCCCACTTTTGAATTTTACCTTCTTGATATGAGAAAGGTATCCTCCAAATAGAAAAGGGGCATCTTCGTGTATCCCCCTCTCTCTGGGTTTTACTGGCTGAACGAAGTCAAACATCATCCCAACTGGGACGCACATCCAAGCCTATCCCCAAGATAGTAGAGATCTGTAGAATCATTCCCATTATGATCTACTAATTTCTCCAGGTAAATACGAATGGGTTATTTTCCAATTAACATCCAGAATCATAAACCATGATTCTTGCTGCAAATTCCACCATTTTTTGGCCAATGATTTTTTCATCCCGAGGGCACAGGCTGCGTGTGTTTCAAAACGCCGGAAGATGCGCAGTTGGCACTGGCGCTGAATGAGAGCAAGCTGGGCCAGGGGGCCCTGGATCCAGGATCACATGCATAGCTTGTCCCTATTTTCAGCGGGATTTACCATCATTTTACCATATTTCGTGGGGCTTTACATAGGCCTTATATATGGTAGGTACCTCCAATTTAGGTGGCGCTGGTTTGGGGAATTTTCATGATGAGCTGCTCATGAAACTTGGGGGTACTGAATTTTCTAACAAAGCCAGTTGAACATGGGTTTAATCCCCTGTTCCTCGCAGATTGCAGATGGACTGACATTCACAATGTTCCAAAAGTCTCCTGCCCAATATCCGACAGATCTCAGCCAGGCTTGCTCCAAGCTGTATAGGTCAATGATTACCCATGGCTGAATGGTGATGTTACCCCTTTGGGATCTTTGGGGGTAATGTACCATATTTACCCCCTTATACCTTTATTTAGCTGGGGTGTTGGGAGCAACCCATCTCAGCCCATCTCAGGAACATGTACCCTATTGGTGGATGTGTTCGAGTCGAAAGCGAAACAATGACGGCCTGTGTGGCCATGGGCCAAGGCGTTCTTAGGGGGAATGGCGAATAGGGGACCGATGAGGTTTCTTCCGAGTGTCGAACATGTTTTTAGAGATTTGTTTAAGTGCTCAAACAGTTCTAACCTGAGATCTGAGATATGTACATACTGTATATCTACTATATTACATTTATCATTCATCACCTATTAAAGAAAGGTTTAAGAATGCTTAAGACATATTCCCAGTATTTCCCAGTTGTCGGGGTCTTTACCCCATGTGGCGATCTCTGGTTTTTTGGCGCTTCTCTCAGGAGAAGACGCAGCGAAGTGGCGATGTCGTGGCGTGAGAGCAGTTGCCCGCAGCAATTGACAGCGATATAACATGGGGACATAGGGACCATATCCGAGATTTCGATCTAAATGTGTGCTGAGAACTTGACAGAAGACGTGTCTCTTCTTGAATCTAAGACCTGTCTAAAGTGAGTGTTAAGAATGTTTTTCTTGTCAAGCGGTGTTTGGGTTATAGTTTTGGTTAACTTCATCAGGTTGAGAATGATAAAGTTTGATGGAGGATGATAACAGCCGACTGGCGCCGACGGTAGTCCTTGCGGCTCAGATGTTGTGAGGCAAATATTAATGCCGCAGCTATGCTGGAGCCTGTTTGAATGGAGTGCTGTATATTGGGGAAAAGTTGAAGATCTTCAATGCTTAGTGTATCTCAGTGTGGCATCTTCAAAGTCTTTGCTAACGTCTATTGATGAATTCAGAAACACTTTATATAATTGACTATAAATCAATGTTCATGTTATTGAAACTAGCACTGCATTTGAAAATTTAAGCGCCTGCAAATGCTAAGTTTACCCCCAGAAGTGAAGCATAGAGCTGGTTGTACTATCCCTTTAGTCAGGCAAAAGCACTGGGGCAGCTCCAAAAGCGGTGGAACAACACCGAGGGGTGAACCAGGGATGGAATCAGATCAAAAGAATCCGCTGCCTGCCTGCGTATGAAAAGTGGAATGGATATGTATATATATATATACATATATATATATACATACATACATTTTTTGAAGTTGATTTCGTGGTTGTCTTGAGCCTTTTCTCAGAAGAAAAATCCAACTCTGATAGAGCGTCTAGATCTCCAAGCAATTTACGGAGTGGATCAGCGGAGTCATGGCTTGAATCGGATAGTTGGAGCCGGTCCATCCAGCAAGGACTTACGGATCAACCCATGTTGAGGGACCAGGCCGCCAGGCCCATTATACCGACCCCATCCAAAAAAAACCATTGTAACTGCTATTCAACCCGATTTAAAACCAATGTCCCCCATCAAAGAAGCAATGTTCTCCATGAAAAGCCAATGTTATAACCCAGTGTTAAAATCGCATTCGAAGCCTCATTTTGAAAGCCATGGAAATTTTGGGTTCAACATTTGAAAACAACATAAAACAACCCAACTTTCCATCGATTTCTTCCTAGTTGAACCCCGTAGTTGGAGAACTTCCACCAGGTGCGGCGTTTGCGAAGTGAAGATGCTGGGGCCTTTGAGGCGTTGCTGGAGTGCCCCCTGGTCGCGGCGAATGGTTTTTTGAATGGTGAGTAAATGGTTAGAGCAACTAGCAACCATTCAGAAAAATAGAAGTGGGTAAATTTGATTCTGAAACATGTTGATGAATTATAAGGTGTGTTTTTTTAGATTGTTGTTGTAATCCGGGGTGGTTGTGAACAAATAGAATGGTCTAACCCAGCCTTCAGATCAAAAAACACTAATTTTGATCAGCTCTAGCTGTTTAACCGCATCTCGTTCTTAAATATATATGCGTTTTTTTAATAGTCTTCACACTCCACTTGATCCATTTTGAACAATGTAAATCTGGATAATTATGTACATAGTTTAAACTAGATGATCGGGTTACTGGTTTACATCATATGATATGTATAAGTTAATGTATTTTATTATTGGTTGTGACACATGTTAATACCCTGAAGTATGTGATGGCAGGTGTCAATTTCATCATGTATTCCTTAAGCGGTAGCTCACCAACTGGTGCTTTCAATCATGTGTCATACGTCTTGATAACATACGCCTATAAATAGGAACAGGGATGTCCAAAGGACCACCATTCTTCATAGGGTTTGCTCAACCATGAATGAACTAATGTGGGAAAGCCAATCATAAACCTACCATTTGGGGATGGTTTATAGAACCCATTTATGTAAGTTTTTGGGATGCTTTACTATTGGGGTTACCACATTAGTTTGTTTGCAAGCCAACGATGGTAGCTTCATGACGATCAACCACTGAAATCAAGCAGCTTGCTTGGAGATTGGCCTATCTCAGTCGGGGACGGACAATGATAAACATGTCAACCACAAATTTGAACGCAGATACAATATGGAAATCCATGTTTCATGGTGCAGTGTGGGTTCAGGTCGGGCCTGCAGTGGGCTCCATGTCAGTTTTGGAGTGACTTTATTAAACAAGTTAGTTGCATGATTTCCTGGGGAACAAAATCGACTCGAGACCATACCATGGTGTCATGTTAGCCCTCAGGAATAGCCTGCAGTTCCACGTTAGGATTCAGGAGTGTGACTATTTTTTGTTCCCCACCTGCCAGGTCTTCTCCCCCCGTAGCCTCGGATCTGGATCCTGTGAGCTCCGGATCTCGGCACTGCCGGACCTCAGCCAGACGCCTGAGAGAATGTCAGAATAGATATGCCATGATATGCCATATATGCTTACAGATAGTATGTCAGAGACTGTGTCAGAATAGTGTTTCAGGGTGGGGGTCACTCGAAGAAAAAGAATGTTTCAAGGACCCAAGAAGATCAAGAAGGACAATCTCTACTGTTTCATGTCTCCACCAAGGAGTTATGCTTGAAGATCCTTTGCCGGTAGCATGTCCAGGTATATCCTTGACTACGAAGGTGTACTGGAGAGCCACGTTGAGGCCATCGCCGGACATAACCGGCGCCATGTCGCAGATGGTCGATGCTAATGTTCTTAAGTTATTCCAATTGACTTCATGTTTGTGATATTTTGTGATGTTGATTTTGCATCTTTTTACATGCCAATATTCCGATTGAAGTTTCATGATTTTAATGTTTGTTTGCCGCAACTACTTGTCATCATCATCCAGCTGTGGGCTCTCAGCATTTGTCAGGGGCAGAAACCGAACGAGGCACCCAAGCAGTTGAAGCCTCAGAAGCTGAGTTTCATAGTTTCGGCATCAGAGATGGGTGACAAGAGCAACCATACAACCATGTTATTGGCACAATTGGGGAAATTTACATAGCTTTACGGGATTGTTGAACCATCAAACACATGGGGAGTTAACCTTGAAGAATCAACATATCAACCTTTGAAAATAAAAAACATATATTAACCAGAGTTTGGTTAAAAGAAGGATATAGTACCCAATAAAAACAGTTTTTTTTTTTTAAGAGGGAAAATAGGGATTGAAACCGTGGCATTTCAGTGGCTTGGTCAAAGCCAAATGTTCTCACTGAGGGATTTTTAGCCACATCTCGATGCATGGATAGTGAAGACACTCTCCCCAATAGGTGGCTGATTTCTATCCTCTGGTACTGTAGGTCTTTTCACCACCCCTGTCAGAGCCACTTGATTTTTTTTTGTTTGATGTGGGGCTGATTGAGCAGCAAGCACCCTGGTGGCTTCGCAGTAGTTATCAGCTAGTTTATTGTGTCCTGTCATGATGGAAGAGTGGGCACTCAGACTGACACATCTATCTTTTCGAGGTTCGAGCAACAATCACCGGTTGTTCAATCTGAGTCATTGGACGCCACCTTTCCGAACTGCAAAGGTTTCTGGTGTTCGAAAACTTGGGTGTGGGAGGACTCAGCCTGGACACTGGACACTGAAGTTTTCAAGGGTTACAACCATTGAAGTTGGTCCTTCCGGGGGTAATCATGTGACATTGATACAATTGAGACTGCAACTCTGCATGGTTTTCACACCGGTGTTTCTGCAGGTGTTCGTTCCAAAATGGCAGTTGCAAAATACCAATTCTTGGAATATCATGGGGCCAGCTTGAGAAGGTACTGATAGACAGGATATGTTCATGACCCACACTAACTTGTTTTATTTGTTGCAGTGATTGTTGGTCTATGGTTTCCAGTGATAACTGGATCATAACTGGTGATTGTTCAGTGAAGAGTTGGACCCAATCATTTCACCGTTTTTGTTTCAATGCATAAAGTGGGATCGTAGATGGATAGAAAAAGTGATGGAATCCATCATTTCCAGTGGATTTTTCCATGATTTTCCAGTGGATGCCATGAAAATCCCATGGTCGAGCTCAGGTGCGCGATGTGCCTGGAAGCACCTTTCGGAGGCGATGAAACTACGGTGGTTTTCACCTGTTTTTGTTCTTTGGATGGAGAAACGATTTCTGTATAGATGCGGGATTCAATCAGCCGTGACCGTCATGTTTTTGAATCGAAGTCGCATGTGAAGTGCATGTGAAATGTCTTGAGACATTCCTACCAGAGAGGACTTCCATGGTAGAAGATATGTCTCCCATGGACGCACAAATTGACTCCCATAGCTCGACGAATTCTGCTCAACAGCGGAGCGGCATCTCGAGTCATTTGGCTCCAGCGACATTGGAAAATGTGAAAATGGCAAACCAGCAATGCCAATGCCAGGTAGATGGCAAGTGTCTGGATCAGATCCATCTTGCCGACACACCCCAAGAATGCAATGAACAGAATATAGTACAATGGCTTGCGATTGTTTGATTGGAACTCATTTGCATTAGGTGATTGTCTTGTAGCCAACAAAAAAACATATATATATATATATATATATAACATTATATAACTATATATATATAATCTGGCCAGTGATTCATCTCGTGCTTTAACACCACCACAAAGGTTGATCAGCCTTAGCTGCCAGCCTTAGCTACCAGTCCTCTGCCACATCGACGGCCCTGGCGGCCATCTCGAAGCGCCATGATGGGCCTGATGAGTTCGCAGGATCGTGTTGAGATGGTGTGAAGAATTGCCCGGCCTGGTAAACATACAAAAAGCTGTTGAACATGGCCCAGTCGAAATAGTATAAATAGTTGATTTAGCCAGCTATAAAATGGTGATTTTCCATAGTTATGTAAACGTTTACCAGAGGGTACAAGGTTCCTGGAAGTCTATGAAACATGGCCAGGGAATGCTGGAAAAATCTCCTGAAGGCTGGATTGAAGCCTAGTGAAGTGGTTTTTCTTGGCCGCGTCACGCGGAACATATTGATTAATTAATTACTGGTATCAAATAAGTTCAACTTATTTAACTCATTAGTGGTATGATATCAATGGTATAACCATAACATATTAGTGGTATAACATGCAACTTTTTTCAAATTCAGTGGGACCAAAAATTCTGATTCACAAAACCATGTGTGTGTGATCGATCGTGTCATTCTCAACGATTCGTTGTTTGTTTGGTGGAAGAAGGAAGTCTAAGTAAGTATACTCAACTGGGGATCCACTTTTTTTTTCCATCCCAAAGACCAAGTTCTGGAGGTAGACCCAGTTCGCCAATCTGAAAAAAAGCTGGGAAAAATCTGGTCGATGCTTCCGCGATATGAGGGCTGACCTTGATTCGACATGTATGAAACTGGTAAAACAAAAATAGCACCCAAAAAATCACTCTGATATTAGTAAAATCAATATATATATATATATACACCACATCAAAGTGAGATCAGCGAGATCCTTATCATGTTAAATGTGCTGGACCCACAGGATGCGGAGCTCTTCAGTGATGATGAGGTGTGCACGGGCAGGAAAATCGTGATCAACCAGTGATCAACCATTGGATGAAGGGATGAATCATGTTTTCAGACAAATCATGACAAATCCAGAATTATCATTGGATATTGTTCTTACACACATATATTAAATATACATATATATATATATACATATATATATATATACATATGTATATATACACATATGTATATACATATATATATATATACATATACATATATATATATATATACATATACATATACATATATATATACATATTATGCGTGTTTTTTTGTCGGACAAATGGCGATGAATTAATTGATTTCAGATAATCATCATTTTTTGGATAGCCTATGTTCAGACTTAAACCTTTCTGTCCCCTAAGATGGAGCAGTTCACAACCGGAATTCATCTCCTCTAAACACAGAAACCATCCACTACAAATTCAGTCGGAGGTTCCAGTTGAGGGTCTACCATTAAGACCAGATTAATTGAAAGTATCTAGCATGGGTATGTCACTATAGCAAGTATCTCCGCGATGTAAACTTCTAAGATGGATGGAGGGGAAACGATTTTTTCGATTCTCGGGAAACGACACCTCAAATCCAGATGCCATTGTAGATCCACTAGAGGCATCTAAAGGCATTGCCTTCATGTAGATCCACTAAAGGCATCCACGAAATGGAATCAAACCACGGGGTCCACATTTTGGGAGTGGAATTCCACTTGATAAGGGCAAAGGGGAGCTACATATTTATAGGGGTTAGCCGGTGGGTTATTCGACATAGCTGTGGCTATGGAAAATGACCCATTTATAGATGTTTTGCCCAGCTAGAAACCTCCATTTAGACTGACTTTTCCATGGCCAACTGTCAAGTTCCCAGAGGGTATGTCCCAACTTGCGGGAGAATGGAACCTGAAATACATCAGCTTGGCCCATCTGCAGCTCCAAACCATGGCTCAGGGTCCGGGCTTGGAAATCAACAAGGCACGGGGTGACTTGTGGCCAGGGGTGACTGAGGGCAAGTTGCAAAATGTAGTGATGCTATGATGCTGGAAATGGAAGGCGAATATGTATGAATATGTGATATATGACATTTATATCCCATTTTTATAGGACATTATCCCACTGATTGATATAAGTGTCAATGATGTGATATGTGATGTCCTACTGTCCTACGAAAAACCAAAGTGGGATTCTTCGCATTGGAGTTTTCGCCGCCGGGAGGTGGGTGAATTTTGGCAGCATGCCATCCCGTGCTGATTTTGGTTGAGGGAACATGTTTGAGGAAATCCCGGTTCTAACTCCAGATATGGGGCTGCCAACTGTACATGTTCATCATTTTCCCTTAAACCAAATCTAAGAAATATGGGTGTGTCTCAAAAGTTCAGGAAAATGCTGAAGGTTTCTGCTTTATCCTATTTGGATAAATCATGTTCCGACCTCGCTGTGACCTCAATGTGATGATGTGTGTATAATTGTGTATATATATATATATATGGAAAATCATCCAACAGTAGCCGAATTATTCAGGCTAGTGATTAGTTGTTAATTATAACAATAATAGTGAAGAAACATTCATTCACAAAATGATTCACTAAATAGAATGAATATCGGATAATTAATTGTTGGATATTTCAATGGGATTAAATAACAATTATGGGATAGTGATATACACTAATTATTTTCCCATGAAAACTGCTCAGGGCCTCACCCAGAGAGGCGCGCTTAAACGGGCAACAGCGGCTTCGCTGTTGGGTGCACCGGGCGGGTCGGATCATAGACCTTTCAAGTGTCAGAAAAATGGGGCGATATAGACATAGGGATATAACTCACTGTGACTTGAGACGTTTACCTATTTTTGATGGGTACTGCTTGGAGTGTTTGGGTATCAATTTGCTGAAGTGTATAGCTCCAAAAACACTTGAACAAATACCTGAGCACCAATGATTTCATGGTGCCACGGATGATCTTTCTGTACTGTGCCCATCTGTACCCTCTTGTAAACTAACATAACTACGGAAAATCACCATGTTTAATGGGTAAATCCACTATAAATGGCAATTTTCAATAGCAAACTGTTAACGTTTACCCATTCTTTCGCAGACATTCAGCTCCCAGCGTGGCAGATCTTCCAGACTCCGACAGCGATGCGGACATGTTGACCAATTTCCGGAAGGTACGGAAGATTCTTAGATTACTTCCCCAAGTGACAGGCAATGGGACCACAATGGAACATATCTGGTTGGTGGTTTGGAACATGTTTTATGACTTTCTAGATTTTTTGGGAATAATAATCCCAACTGACTTTCATATTTTTCAGAGGGGTGGCTCAACCACCAACCAGATATGGGAGTTTCCCAAGACATGGGGGTATCCCATAGTGATCATCCATGTTTTCAAGAGGGCTGAGAGCGAAGACCAAGGGAAGTCATATGAAGCCCTAGCTCCCTAGCTCTGTGATTTCCTCATTGTTTCCATTTTTGTTTGGAAGAGTTAGATATGTGTTCCCATATTTCCCATGGGTAAATCCAGCAATCAATGGTAAACCTATATCCCATGACGGATCCATGGTGCTGCTATACATGGTAACATGGATCCCATCAATATACCCCCTTTATGTTAGCATATATACCAGCACCATGGATCCTATGGGTATATGGTTAGTCCAGCAAAATCTTGGAACTGACTCGACAAAATCATGGCTGGGATGGCTCCGTCATGAGGCAAAGCAAACAAAGGCGCAGCCGATCTCGCAGAAGAAGGCGATTAGATGATGGCGATCGTCACCTGTACCCCCTCCAAGTACCTAGAAAAATTGTATATCCATGTATATCCCATATAATAAAAAATATACCCATTATGACTTGGGACTTTTAGCATCTTTTAGCCGTTTATTTATGGCCACAAAGGGATGTTCACCTATGGACTGCAGGAAGTGGCAGACAACGATGATGCCACGCGGGACCCATTTCTGAGGACCATTTTTTGCACGGCCAGGAATCGACGGGTGCTCCAACCCGGGACAGGCAAATTTATAGCAACAGGTCGGACAAAATGTATGTTACATAATGGATAAAATTTTATAAATGGATGTTAATTTAACCGCCGTTGGCGTGTTCCGCCGGCCACCACGGCCAGAGCTATTTCGGCTTCTCAGACCTTCAACGCAGAGACATGGCATAGGAGAGATAAAGCGCAAGTGCATGCAGTAAAGCGT
>Ga0126342_10018477_pt1 | contig 11945 bp, 10 predicted proteins | sample Cyp1metagenome_FD_92528 | JGI IMG/M metagenome (GOLD analysis project Ga0126342, IMG submission 92528) | Coral microbial communities from Lord Howe Island, Old Settlement Bay, Australia - Cyphastrea 1 metagenome | ecosystem: Host-associated > Invertebrates > Cnidaria > Coral ... | reverse complement strand
TATATGTACATATATATATATATACATATATATATACATATACATATATATATATACATATATATATATATATACGTATATATATATACATACATGTATATATATATATAACATGAATTAATATGAGTCAATGGGATCGGAGTTGACCCCTAAGATCCCCAAGTGTGTTTGTATATGCTCTACTATGCCAACTATTCTGGTGACTATACAAAGATAAAGTGCCGAGTAGTCTCTGGGAATTCGAGGGCAAACTACAAGCTGTCTCAAGCCATCCTCGCACGGTTCTACAGTCCGAAATACATCGCTCCGTTTGCTTCAAGGTCTTCGCATTTTCTCTCCCAGCCTTCCAACAGTCTCTGATCTTTTTGCGTCCTTGATTTATCTTTGTTTCCTGGATTCTTTGAGGATTATGAGGCTACTAGTCCATACGTCCTCCATTTTTCCCCAAACTGTCAGAGTCTGACAAGAGTGGTACAAGGTCAAGGCGAGCTTATCGCTGCACAACAGCGGCGATTGGAAGCACAGGTGCGGCATGCTGAAAAGACCTCGCAAGAGAAACAGGAAGGCAACATATGGCAACATACGAATATGACTCATATGACTCATATGTATCACATGACATTTTGATACATTTTGACTCTCAAGACATCATCAAGTCCAGAAGAGAAGACCTGTTTCAAATGGCTGCGGACTTCAGACTCAGAGCTTGAGCTTCCTGCAACGAGGAGCAGCAAATGCAAATGCTGGAAGAACGAGTCGCCCAGCAAGATGACGAGCTTGCCCAGATGGAGCGCCGTCTCTGTGACACACTGCTTACACACTTTACGGCTATGACTGTGCAGTCTGAAAAGATTGGAAGAGTTACGTGCAATTGATATGCAGTCATATTGCCGTCAGATGCCGTCTAGCTGAAAGGACCAGCAGCTTCAAGAACAGCAACTGCAGCTGCAGCAGCAGGTCAGGGACGGTCAGGGTCACCCTAACTTGAAATATCAACCAGTACAAAAGGCATTACTACGGCTGAACCCTTGCGTTCTCAAGACAGTAAGACCTCACAATTTCTTGCTTTGAACACGTGTGTTGCGCAGTTGCATTTTGAGCTGGCCTGTATCGAATCCTATTCAATCCTTAAGGCAGTGAATACGTATCATGTCCACCGTTTCTTGGAAATTTGTGTCGAACATATCCATGTCGAGGATCAACGGTTGGAGCAAGATGACCAGCAGCTCAACGAGCATCAGCAACAGCTCGAACAACAGGAATGCCGATTCTGACTGGGCAACTGGGCATGTCAAGCAAGTCACTTTCAAGCAAACAATTTTTTAGATATTTCAAGAGATTTCAAGAGGTGCTCTCACATGTCCCCCATCGTCACCCCAAGTTATTCCATGGCAGTTTTAGATGTTTTGTCCGACTACTGATGCTTAGCGGGGCGCAAGGAACAGGACCTGGAGAAGCACACGGTACTCTTCCGCGAAATCCTGAACCATTCTGCCCTGCTGACTTGTTCGCTCCAACTGTACCTTGAACAGATTGTGGCAGATTGTGGCAGATTGTGGATTTTGCATAAATTTAATAATTTTGCAACATTTACTGGATAAATCTGACTTCACACTCTTCACATAATGCAAAAATATGCAGCACCTGACCTGCCAGGCGTCCTCGGCGAGTAGCGTGAGACAGAAGGCTTTCGGGGTTTTCCGAGCTTTCCTGACGTTTTGCCCGTTTTGGTCAAGTCTGAAAAGGCATGGGCTGAAGAGGATGCTCAGGCAAAGCTTGCATCATTTTGCATCCTTTCATATCCGTTCACTGGTTCCATATTTTTCATTCACTATTGATTGACTCGGCTCAACACATTCCTGACGCTCTTTTTGCAGGAAAAAGCAGAGGATCCTGCCCCCAGCAGGCCGGGTTCAGCAATTTCTGACAGGGATCCGCCATGATCCGCCGTATCCACCCAATCTTGAAGCACTCCTAAAGGTGGGCACAATCCGAAGCTTGGGAAGGTGCAGAGGCCCAGCAAGACAGTCATACTCCGAAATCCGAAACATGGCATTAGTTTTTGATCGTTTTTGCATAGATGCAGACTCTTGAGATCTCTTGCGATCTCTTGAGACCTCTTGAGATCTCTTGAGGCCTTGCAGGACAAACATGTTGGGTTCGAATGGGGTGATCCTAAGCAACCCTTTGTTGCTCAAGTCTCAAATGCTTTGATCAGTAGAGTTGGGCTCTTTGCTAAACTGTTCGGTTTCCGTCCAGCTCTATTTGCAACTTAGAGCATTTGGGGCACTTCTTGAAGAGTTTTGGCTGTTGGCTGGAAACACGTGCAGAGAAGCACCTTCATCATGCACGTTCAGATTTGGAGATGTTTCGAGTCTTTGTCGTTCTTGAACGTGTTTCATGATGCCATCCATGTCGACGTAGCAGATGCCAGGTTCCTAGGGCCCCGAATCCTTCGCCAGCGAACGCTGATACCCAGATCTTGTTTGTTGTAAAAGCAAGCTGAACAATGCATGAAAGATATGCAATGGGGCAGCAGAGTTGAACAGAGTGCTTGGTTTGCTTGGTATTTGGTTATGGCGATTATGGATGAAATGCAACTTGAGAATCTCAGGCTGCGATAATTGGAGCTGGCGGCGCTCTTGCCGGAAGCAGCAGCGAACGTCCACTTGCGATGAGCCTAGTACGTTTATGATGGTCTACTCTCGAAAGACAACAAGAAGAAACAGATAGAGCATACTTTGATGACAATGAGAGATTTACTTGCTGGAGGATAGCAATATAATTGAACTACAGCATATTGCAAATTAATGCACAACACATTATAACTTATATTAACATACGTATAATGTACTTCTACAGAGTTATACATGAATGCCAAGTCCATAAGGAGCCAAGGAGGATCAGTTCTCTAACCTCTTCCAACCATATCATAGTACCTGTAGAAGCAAATACCAACTAGGCAGGCTTGATTCTTGGCAAAACCTCAAGAGGCCTACTGCAGTTGTGGATTCAGTAGTTATTCGTAGATAATGACGTCCTCTGATTTGCAGTCTTGAAATAGCGAGGCCTTGCCAGGTCGAGCGAAGGCCAGCACGTGGAAGGATGAGTTGAGTTTACATCTTTGATCATTTTTGTCTTGGGTATGCAGTATGCATGCAATTTCGAAGCGCTGGTTTGAACGTGTGGTTCTTTGATGTTCTGCGCTTTTCCAATTCGAGGTCGACACAGCTTCAGCGAAACCTTCTGCAACTCCGAAACTTGCCTCATTTATTGACATTCTTTGATTTGGCACAGCATCTTCATGCCTTCTTCGTCGCTCTGGTTCCTGATAATTATATAGATTATCTTGGTTTAGAGAAGTAGTCAGTCGTGTCTTTCCTCCCACTTGGGGTGACTGACTCTACTATAGGGCAATCTCAGCAAAAAAAATCTTCTCAGTCTGTCTTGACCTTGTCTTGCTGTTCTGCCATGATTCCTTTCTGATTTAGGAAAAATGGACGTCCGCAAACTTGAACCTCTCTCTCTCTGGAAGAATTGATCGGTTATTTTGCTGTGTTGCAAGGAAGCCAGGAGGGCAACTGTGGGACTCCATAGTGGAACTTTGTGCTGAGCGCCGCTTTCTGGAGGCCTACAAACAGGCGTGAAGATTGCGGCATTTTACTGAACGGTGCTGTTGAACATGAATTTCCAGCTGCACTCCTTGCAAACTTTGGCAGGTTATTGCTGAGCCTGAGGAGACTTGTTTGCTTCGTTTAATGAAACACACCGGTGAATAGCCCAGATTGACCCTTTCTCTTTGTACCCTTTCGGGCATTTGCATCAAGTTTATGTAGCGTGTCGATCGTGTCATCCTTCTCTGAGGTCCCATAGTGGATCGACTTGACGCTGAGAGCAACTCACGTTTGTACGGACCCAAGATGAGTGATTCTTTATTCAAAGTTATTCAAATCACGTCACTTCCCCGATTCTGATCCTAGAGCACCACTGAGGATCCGGAGACTGATACACATTCTGTCGTCCCCTTCAAAGGCTCGCTGCACAACAGACTTGCCATGATCGGGATCGGCCTACACCTTCCCCTTGGGCTCTTTGACTCACTGCGTCTCACATCGTCTCACTGCCGAGGAGTCAGCTGCAGCCAATATTGAGCAAATCTTCTCATGGCTATGGCAGGCTATGGTTCTTACGCAGCTGCTGTTGAATGCTGTTCGGTTGCCACACGATGCCACACCGGTTTGTCCAAAAATGGATAAACATGCCGAATATCCCAACCCATCCCAGCCCCAAAATTGATGAAACTTGCAATTTTCATGGGGAACATGATAACAAACCATTGGATTTGGGGGTACCCTATTTTTGGAGACCCACATTTCATCACATTTCGCTCAAGGCTTTGGATTTCGCTTCCCTGAAAGCGTAGGCACTCAACCAGGGCATTCACTTCACCGCTTCGCAAGTGGAGGATCTCGTGTCTGCACTGCAGAAGGTCCGCCTTCCGTTGCAAAGCAAATACCTCAGATAATCCTCAAATATACATTGCTTAAAAATGCTTAAATGCTTCACACGCTTCTACAGCAACAAAATTGATTACATTTGAATTTATGTGGTGTTGCTTGGTCTATAGTATTAGTATGATGCGTATATTACAATTACATAGATGTATATTGTATGTATGCATACATATGTAATAGTAATATGAAGTAATATGTATATATATGTATATACACACACATATATATATATAATACCCACGCAACATTATACTCATTACATGGCTTCATATGCTGCTTGCATTGGAATTGGAAGGTCTCATCTGCCCAGTCTCCGCTCAGCGGGCCAGAAAAGGCGGAAGCCACGCAGCTTTTGCAGAAGGCGCGGTGAGTTTTTCGTGATGCGATTCCAATTGCAAAGCGATGTCGGATACCGCCGGATCACACTTGTTTGAGGCACAGCATCCCAACCTGGCACACACACACACACACCCACACCCTGTGTTTGTGCGCAATGTTAGCATCACCCAACCACCCGAAAAGCATGGGCAAGGGTACAGCATGTGCAGTCACACACACACACAGAGTATGTCAGACAGTCAATTCTTTGGGGCTTTGCTGCGAGATTGGAGGGACGGGGGCACCTCGATTCAACTCAAAGTGAAGACAATGAGACTGTTTGTTTAGGGTTCATTAGGGCTCTTGAAAGGAAGTCTTTCTGTTTCTTTGTTTCCATTGTCACTCTGCAGGTCTCCACCCACCGGCGATCCTAGAGCTGAGAATGGTAGGCTCTTTTACAAGAATCAGACAGCTGGGGTTGCCAGGAACAATCATCAATATGGAACCAGAACCCCAAAAAATACATGCAAAACCGGGCAGAATGAGTCTCTTTCTCGTGGTTGACTCTCAGCAGACAATGGCAGCATTCAGCCTGCAGCTGCAAATTGTTTGTTTAGATAACTTGTTTTCTTCAGTCGAGCTACCAATGCCGATTGCGGAGTCTCACGCCTCATCTTTTCTTTCCTGTGATGGCTAGAGGCATAATTCATCGGTTCCTCAGCGAGTCAAGCTGACTTTGAACCAACTCATGCCCTCGCTTAAAAGCAGACTCAGACTGTGACGACAAGGCTTCTCATTGGTGTGGGTGAGTCTGACTGGCGGGCCTGTGATTTTTGGAATTGTGGATCTTTCATATTCGCAACAGTCGCAACAGATCAGATCTCAACCATGTCGGCAAAACAATCATCGGTGACAAAGATGCGCCACCAAGGTTAGGTTGGCAGATGTTGGCAGGAAGTTCAATCACAGAGACAGTTTGCCTCTTGTTTCCGATAAGAATATGGACCCCCATGGCCCCGTGTTGTGGGTGCATTTACGATTTGTAGCTTCGAACTGCCCACAATTCATACATTGTATTTGTAGCTGTCTATTCCTTTGTTTGTCACGGATACGAACGACAATTTGCATGCCTGCAGATTGCTACAATTTTCGTTGCAGACTGACACTGCACCCAATACACAAACATCGTTGCATGGTCACGCCATCCGCAAGTGGTCCTAGCTATGGGTGCCAAATCTTCAAGAGGAGTTGCATCCAATGGGTCGGAGTCTCTCAGTCTCTCCGAAATCTTGAATTTTCTGCGTTTTACCAGTTTTATCCATCGGTTCTTCGCGTGCTTGGATTGCTGAATTCCCCCAAGCCTTCACTCAAGGCTGACTGAGCCATTGCTGCCTTTGTACCATCAGGTCAGTGACTGCATCAGTGACTGCATCCGTGTCGGATTCAGATTATGATTCTTCCAGATTCTTCCAGTCTTGTGCAGGTACATCCAGGACTGCAAGGCGCAGCTGAATTCATCGCCCAACCCACAGCGCCCAACCCACAGCCATCTCCAGATTCACTGAAGGCGTTCCGGATGGTAGCGGAGTGAGCGGATCTGCCTCTGCTCCTGCAAGCTTTAAGGCGTGGGAACTTGACTCGTTGCACCTTGTTATATCTCGTTGCTTTTGCCACTCGTTAGATTGGATGTTCACAGACATTCGGGCCATCTTGGGCCACTCTGGTACCAGCTCCTTTTGTGATGCTTTTTGTGTTGTGAGGCAGGCAAGCCAAGAAAGACAAAGCATTTCATTGGGGATGAAATTCTCCACTCAACTTCCAGGCCGCTGCTGTATTTGTATATTTGAGACTTGACGGCGTTGACGCTTTTCCTGCAGAAACTCAAACCCTACAGCAGATCTCGCTGGGACACAAGAACTTGACACCTTTCCAGCAGGCCTGTTTGGGAAGCACCAACCGATGTGGATCCTAGACTTCTTGATGAAGAACGGACCATGCAGGCAATCAGTGAGCAGGCAGGTCAGTTTGACTGAAATCATAATAATCATGAATCATGCCAAAATTGCATGCTTACCCTTTGTTGCAGATTGTTGCAGATACACACAAAGAAAGCCATGGCATTGGGGGGAGGTGGACATGGACAGACCAGCAGATTGGCTGAAGTGGGCAAGACAGACATCAAAGGGAGATGAATTCATTTCTCACTTGCAGGTTGCGTCGTTGCTGTCCAGATACATTGAGGAAGGGAGGTCGAAACCGCAGGCAAGATTCATTGCCATGCAGTGTATAACTCTCAATGGTTTTGGGTGGTAGACGTATGTTGACGTCCAATGTACCTCAACAGAAAGAAGTGTGCAGACTCCTCAATGCATTGAACACAAACAATGTTCTGAACCGGCATTTGCCACTGGTACCTACCTAGCCACTTTGGACAATCAAGAGCGATGAGCGCCCTTAGTTCTTCATACTTTAATTCACTTCATCGCTTGTGGTCTGCAGGATAAGGATGAAGACGAATTCCACGAGGACATAATGTCGCAGTGGAATAGGGCAGCAGCGCAAGCTCGTTGACGCATCCGATTGCGAACTATATAGTCCGTTGATGGCAATCATGGCAATTAATCGATATCAGTTGATCTGTCAAGTACAGCGGAGGATCACTTTCTCCGTCGAAGATTTTGCTCCTGCTGTCCATTCCGCTCAAGAACCCCTATCCCGTTGAGACCTTGGTACTTTTCGTACTGTTGGTCCATGAAGTGCTCATACAAGATTGCTCGACACGCCAGCACCTGGTTTCTATTTTCATGCCAAGTGAGCCGAAGTATGAAGTTACAGTTAAAGATAGTTAACGCGCAAAGCCATGTTGTCATGTCACTGTGTCACCCGATTTGTCAAAGGTCCAAGGAGACTATCCTGGATTTTTTGAACAAGATCGCAGAATCTCTGTATTTTTGCAAGCAGGTTCGCATTCCTGGGTATGTCAAAAAGCGCACTGCCATCGAAACCAGAATGCGGAATGCGGAACAAAGTCATACAACGTCACCTGGGCAGGTTGTCGTGCTTTGCGCAATCTACATCGAACGCTTGCTCCAAAGGGTAGACATCTTACTTGTCATCCGGAGATGCATCCAGTATATTTGACGTTTTGTCATGTTTTGTCAACTTCCTCATTATTCAAGTTTGTACTCAACACATTTGGCATGCAAAATCTGGCTTTTCCACTTGCAATGCTATCCAATGCTTGGATTGCAGACGGATACCGTTTTGACGACCGGAAACTGGCGGTCCCTGGTGACAGCTGGAATGCTCATAGCATCCAAGGCTGGAGACTCGGTGAGCCAAACATATCGAAGTCAGAAATGCAAAGCATATCTTGCATAACCAATTTTAACGATTTTTAATCAAAAGACTAGACAAAGGACCCGCAAGCTTTGAGGCAGAATGTGGTGCTGGAAGAATCAGAAGTTTCATTATAATTATATACAATTACTTGGTATATTATTATATTATGCTTCTGATGGCCAGCAACATTCTCCATGTTAGCCTTTTGCAAGTCTTTGCATCGCTGATCCATGCTGAAACACCCCGAGGTCTGGGAAGACATTCATCCGTGGATCTGCCCAGCATGCCAAGACATGCCAAGACATGCCAAGACACTTGTTTCTCCATATCTTCTCCATGTTTCTCTATTCGTGCTCATATTATCATATTATTTATGATATGATACTTGTATGATAGGATCGGATATGATATCATATTTTCGAGTCGAGTTTCTAGCCAGAGAGGCAGTTACTTGAAGAGATCCATCTCCACATGCATTTTTAATCATTTCTATACCTCCCTTGCAAACTTACAGCAGATTATTCATTTAACGAGTGAGGAACATATGTGGTCTTCGAAAGGGCATAGCAGGCATTGCACAACCCCCACATTTTCAAAGCTTTGGAGCTCCCATCTTCAGGTGGAATGCAGACTTTGAGGAATGCCTTGTGGAAATCGCAGGTGTGTTGAGACTGTGAGCTTTGATCTCGACGCAGCATCTTCTGCTTTGTCGCATGTGGCGACTGGGCTGAAGGCATTCGATATCGCAATGGAGCCTTGTACAGACTTGAGTCACTTTTTCTCGAAAAATTGCAGCTGGAGCCCCAGTGTCACACAGGACCACATTCCAAATCCATGCAAATTCAAGAATCCTGTCGCGTTAGTAGCCTAATTCGATTCATGGACATAGAACGGTAAGAACTGGAATGCATTTGACCCTATGAACAAGTAAAATGCACAAACCGATTTTGAATCTGCCAGAGAAAAGCAACAAATTGGTAAGGTCCTGAGGTCATCCTCGGTTTTGAGGTTTTATATGGTTTTATGACAATTGAGGATGACCTCAACGCCTGAAGCCTTCAGGTGGCGAGTATTTGTCGATGGTGAGATCTACGCAGCCTATTTCTTCTCTTTACAGGAAGGGAGGTGCGCACTGTCTTGACAGTTCTGTTGTACTTTGGGCCTCAAGATTCTTCAAGATAGGTCTGTTGTGTATTCGTGCACTTCCAGTATCTTGTCATTCTATGTGAAAGCTCCATGATTTTCAGAAACTTGTGCAGAGTTCATGCCCAAGAGTTGGTCACTTTATACCATTGCATACTTTAGCCGTGACAGACACCTACCTGAAATGAAGCTTTGCCATTTCACATCCATTCACCATGTGAACGAACGATGTACCGTTTTGAGAAGCTCTGAAACGGGGCAAGGCAGAGCGAGAGACACCCATCACCTGGATCTCGACCTCGAAAAGCACAGCGGCTGCAGAGGCAAATTTCACTCCTGGCACATCCTGTCACCATAAAATATTTAGATAACGTAGACGTGTGTGCTATGTCTGCGTGTGTGCTATGTGACATTCCAATGGCGCACGAGGAATCCATATTTGGAAGAGCTATATTAACGACTCAGCTGCCAAACGCTTTGTAGAAGGTGGAGACTTTCCAGACATTACAAACGCATTGCAAACGCATTGCAAACGCTTGTTATCCCCAAACTTCAGAGTTTCAGAGGCATCATTCAGTCCAGTCCTCAGATCAAGGGCTCGGAAAAACACAATTCACTTCAGTATCTCCCAGCATGGCGGCTAGATGATGCCTTTGGGTACCTCAAAGCCATTTCTGACATGACCTGTTTGAGGACGTTTCAAACTTTGCGATCATGCCGATTATCGAGGAGTATATAGTTTGGGCATGTTTGGGCAACTGATAGTGGTCACCTGGTTTGCCACTGCTACTCGGGCGCTTGTAGAGGAAACAAGAAAAGCGACTGCAGGGTACATGTGAGTGTATATAAAGAATTGTGTATGTATAGATAGACTAATAGTGCAGTGGATATAACACGATCATGGATGAAATACATTTAAATATATACATGTTATATGTATATATATATATATATATACATGTTATATATAAATATAAATATATACATGTTATAAATATATATATATATATACACATGTTATATATATAATTATATATATATACAGTTATTTATTAATCATATATATATATATATATGTATAGATATAATACGATTGTTTTCAATTTTCTGTAAATTTTATTAGTCTATGTGTTGATATTTATGCTATATATATATGTATGTGCAATATAGTATGGTAGACAGTATGTGGAACACCTTTTCTTGAGTATTGCACTGAGTTCTCCGCAGGACGAGCCGCTTGTGGAGAGCGAGACTGATATCGAGAAGCGCGGAACCGAGGGAAGCAACTGAAACAACGTAGCCACAAAGCGCTCAGAGTGCTTCCGAAACTTCTGCTGAACAAAAGATGTGCTTTGCTCTGCCTTCACGTACTGTATCTTCACGCATCTTCACACCTCTTCACGCGTCTCTTCGCGACGAAGGCCATCAGCGCCAAAATTGAAAGGTCCTGGTAGACGATGTAAAGGCTTATTTTGATGTGAAGAAAAGGTTAGGCAGTGAACCCAATAGCTTCAATTGGGCTTAACATCCCCAGTATTTTACATCCATCCTTGTAGAATATAGACTCAAAGTAGGCTTCCCATCTACTCACATCATTCCAAGGAATGAAATGACCTTGAAACTAGGGTTGACAGAGGGACAAATACAGGGTCAACTGAGGCTCCTCTCTGAGCTTAGAAAAACCATCAAACACCTTTTTGGATAAAGACTTCAAATCCTTTGCAAGAAAAACACACCCCTACAAGTGTTTGGTAGCAGACACTTTGCACCAACAATGCTTGCACCAGACATCTTCTCCAGCAGAAACTTGTACACGAGAAACCTTTCACATCAGAATTTTGAAAAAACATCTTCAAAACTATCTTCTGCTTCATGATACCTGCAATGCGAACAACAACTACACGAACAGTTTTCAGATAGTGTTAGGTCGTTTGAATTTGGACCTCATCATTCTTAAACTTACTGGTTTCTTTGCCTGCTTTTTGGTGGCCATCAAAGGGTTCCGCAACAACACTCTGCAGATTGGAAACCACATTAGAGAAAGTACACCTCACCATCATTCACCCCCATGCGCCCACAACTCCCAATTAAAGTATTCTAAAGTATAGTATTGCGACTTGCTTTGACGAGCTAGTGCATCAAGCCAACCCTGACCATGCTTCCACATCTTTGGTGCCGGACTTTGCTGCCCTTGAGTTTCTGACTGTGCGATGAAGTAAGAAGAATTCTTAAGACATATATATATATTAAGACCCTGAATTGAACATGATCCAGCCTCGTTGAGATGCGTTTGTTCATGTTTGTCCGACGTTCGCAGGGCCTTGGCATCTCCGCACAATCCATATGACTTCTCTGGCAGGACTGAGGGGTATCTGCTAGCGGCAAAGTTTAGCTGCTTGTTGATTCCGTTCGGCATGTTTCAGCAGTTTATAAGTTTATATACTATACTATACTATACTAATACTAATACTAATACTAATACTAATATTAATACTAATACTAATACTAATACTAATACTAATACTAATACTAATACTAATACTAGTACTAATACTAATACTAATACTATACTATATACTATACTATACTATACTATATACTATACTATACTATACTATATACTATACT